>Ga0206905_10025_pt2 | contig 36259 bp, 38 predicted proteins | sample Alteio_BWOrgHeat_43_FD_152940 | JGI IMG/M metagenome (GOLD analysis project Ga0206905, IMG submission 152940) | Enriched cells from forest soil in Barre Woods Harvard Forest LTER site, Petersham, Massachusetts, United States -... | ecosystem: Environmental > Terrestrial > Soil > Temperate forest >...
TCCCCAACGAGAGGCACGTTCTCCTGACGAACTCTCACTGCGTCTACGGGAACGGCAGTCGATGACGCTGCCACCGCGTTTCGCTCTTTGCTATAGCAGGCTGTAATCGACAGAGCAAATGCTGCCAGCAGAGTCACACCCGTCACGGACAGGGAGTATGGCACGCGTGTTGTGGTTCTCGACCATGTTCAATTTGAGGACCTTCATATGCCTGCCTCTCGGAAAACTTGAGATTGTTGCGAAATCAGAAATCTAGATGGTGCCGACAGCAGAAGAAGGTACACGGAACCTGGCGATTGGAAGTTCGTGCATCCTTGCCTATGGCATTTCCTTGTTCAACACAGCCCTCAAAGTTTCCACTCAAAGACCGAGAACAGGGTGATAGTAGCGATTGCGAGCGGTCGAAGAAACTACATGATCCTCTAGGTCATCGGTTTTACGCGATGTCAACGAGCGTGAATGCCTCTTTTGATCCGGGGTAGGTTCCAAGCGGAGTTAAAAGAAGACCGCCCTCCGATGGCAAATCGATCGAACCTCTAGGAATATGTAGTTTTATTGTGCCGGCGGTAGCGATAGCATCGCCCTGTACTTGCGTAAATCCACTGAGATCGAGGGGGCTAGATGAGACACGATACCAACGAAGTCTGCGGCCTGAATCCGTCACTCAATCGAGACGGCGCTTCGACGAAGTGTGTTGCGTTATCAGCGTGGCTCAGCAACACGCCGACTGCGCCCTTGGGCGAGGCCAGCTCAGTCAAAGTCGACCGTGAGCCTGATACCGACTCGATCGCCTCCGATGATCAGTTGCTTGTGAGGGCACAATCTGGTGACCAGCAGGCGTACGTGGAACTTTGTCGCCGACATTCACCGATGGTGAAGAAAAGAATTCTCTCAATCGTTAGAAACCAAGAAGATGCAGAAGACGCGCTTCAGGATACCCTTCTGAGAGCCTACAGGCACATGGACGCATTTCGCCGCAACTGCAAATTCTCTACATGGCTCACGAGTATCGGGACGAACACTGCACTGATGATCCTGCGCAAGAGGAAGACGCGCAAGGAAGGAAACACCGATGTCTTGATCGAAGGAAGCGGGGCATGGGAAGCGCCAGAGTTTGTGGACCTTTCGTTAAATCCAGAAAGACTCCATTCAAGACGTCAAATCATCCTTGTGATGAGGCAAGAGATCGAGAAGCTGCGACCGACCCTTCGTTCGATGATTGAGCAGCACTACGGAACTGAGTGTTCGCTGGAGGAATCGGCGAGGGCACTCGACATCTCTGTGGGCGCTGCGAAGTCCCGTCTAATGCGAGGGCGCAAGACACTTCGATCGCACTTAAAAAGACACGGCGTCTCAGACTCACGAATCTAGTCGTTCTTCAACGCACACCATGAACAGCGCGCGAGGTATTCATAGGATGCAGGACAATCCCACGCTTAATCGAGAACACATCGACCGGATTCGATCACTGGCGCAACTGCGTTCCGTGCGTAGTGGAGAGGTTCTTTATGAGCCATCTTGTCCTGATGTTCCTCTCTTTGTTGTCTTGGATGGAACCGTCTCGATCAGCAGGGCCGGTGAGGACGAGAAGGTCCTGGCAATCCGCGAGTCAGGACAGTTCACAGGAGAAATGTCTCTAATCTCCGGCAATCGACCGCTCGTCACAGCGCGGGTAACTCAAGACGGTGCCGTCCTTGAGCTTACGCGGGAAAAAGTTCTCTCACTGATGGCCAAGGATACAGAGGTTGGCGACATACTTATGGGGGCATTCGTCGCACGTCGCCTGTTGGCGATTGAGCTTGGAGAGGGCAACGTCGTCCTGTTCGGCACCAAGAGTTCTGGACGTACCCTTGCGCTCAGAGAATTTCTTACCAGAAATGGGCATCCGTTCACATATATCGATATTGACACGGACTCCTGTGCCAGCGAGTTGATGGAAAAGCTTGCCGTTCGTAATGGCGAAATTCCGGTTGTCTATTGCAACAGGCGATATGTGCTGAGAAATCCGTCCATTGCCGAGCTAGCGGCGTGTCTTGATCTCAACATCAATGTCGACAAAGGTGTGCGCGACGTTTTGGTGATTGGAGCCGGACCAGGAGGACTTGCCGCGGCGGTGTACGCGGCCTCGGAAGGCCTCAAGACGCTGGTGATCGAAAAGTCTGCGCCTGGGGGCCAGGCAGGATCGAGTTCGAAGATCGAGAACTATCTGGGTTTTCCGACGGGGCTTTCAGGACAGGAACTTGCAAATCGATCGATCGCTCAAGCCCAGAAGTTTGGCGCGCAGTTGATGGTCGCCCAATCGGTCGTGCATATCGATTGCAGCCGACAGCCATACAGGATTGTTTTGGAATCTGGCTTGAAGTTCAATGCGCGTAGCGTAGTGATCGCGACAGGTGCTCAATACGCGCGACTGCCGGTTGAGGAAGCAGATGCTTTCGCGGGTAGAGGAATTTATTACAACGCGACACATATGGAGGCACAGCTCTGTGATTCGGAAGAGGTAGCTGTGGTTGGCGGGGGAAACTCCGCAGGACAAGCCGCCGTTTTCCTTGCCCAGACATCGTCCAAGGTACATCTTCTCGTGCGTTCGAACCAGCTTTCAGAATCAATGTCGCAGTACCTGATTGCGAGGATCGATGCCCACCCCAAAATAGAAATTCACTATCAGACGGAGATTGTCGGTATGACCGGGGCGGCGCATCTGGAAAGCATCGACTGGAAGGACGACGCATTAGAACTTAGGGTCACCAAGCGAATTCGCCACGTGTTTGTGATGGCAGGCGCTGCTCCGCGCACAGAGTGGCTTGAAGATTCCTTCGTCCTCGACAAAAAGGGTTTTATAGTCACCGGTCCCGACCTTGTTGGGTATGACGATTTTCAATGGCCGTTGAATCGTTCCCCACTCCTTCTTGAGACCAGCGTTCCCGGGATATTTGCAGTAGGTGATACGCGGGCCGGCAGCATTAAACGGGTTGCGTCAGCCGTCGGCGAGGGCGCAATGGCGGTTCACCTCGTTCATCGATTCCTGGCCGAGGGCACGATCCCGCGCAACGGAGCCGTGAAATGACCGTCCGGTGTGTTGTTCGGGATATTGCGCCGGATCGGGGCACACGTTCCTTGTTTCCACCAGGCAAAAGCGAGAGATCCCTCGTCAATGCCATTTCCAACGATTTCGACCTTCAGAAAGATCTGAGGTTCGACTAATTGATTGCATTGTCACCTCGCTCTGACAAACCAGTCCTCTTCAAAGGAGAAACACAGTGAAAACGATCACAACACACTACATCGATGGGGCATTCGTTGAACCCCACGGGCGCCAGGTCATGGACATCATCCGTCCGACTGACGCTGAGCTGATCGGCCGCGTTACCCTGGGCGACGAGGAAGATACCCGGCGCGCCATCGCTGCGGCCAAGCGCGCATTTGCGACGTACAGCCAATCAACAATTGAAGAGCGAGCAGCGATTCTGCGTCGCCTTTATGAGGCCGCCTCTGCGCGAGCTGATGATCTAACGGCTGCAATGGTTGAGGAATATGGTGGAGTCGTACAGTTTGCCGGACTGATCGTACAGTCCGGCATCAACGCGTTCCAGGCAGCCGTAGCGGCGCTTCAGGAAATCCCATGGAAACGCGGTTGGAACAAAACGACTGTGACCATGGAACCTGTTGGGGTGGCTGGTCTGATTACCGCGTGGAACGCAAATGCGCTGTTCATTTGCCTCAAACTGGCCTCAGCCGTCGCCGCCGGTTGCACAGTCGTTCTCAAGCCCAGTGAGTTGAGTTCCATACAGACGTGGGTCATGGTCGAGGCCCTGCACGAGGCTGGACTGCCAGCGGGCGTGTTCAATGTCGTTACTGGCCTTGGCACTGTCGTCGGCGCGGAACTCGTCAGAAATCCCGACGTGGCTAAGATTTCATTCACAGGTTCTGTTGCAGTTGGCGAGCAGATTATGCGTGACGGCGCCGCGACTTTGAAGCGCGTGACCCTTGAGCTTGGTGGAAAGTCTCCCACGATTCTTCTTGATGATGCCTTACTGGAGCAGGCCATTCCTTCAGCACTGATTATGGCCTTTTTGAACAGTGGCCAGGCGTGCGCCGCCGGTACACGTCTCCTCGTTCCAAAGAGCCGGCTCGAAGAGGTAAAGGCGGCTATCTCCGTTGCGATGCGCTCCATTACGGTTGGTGATCCGGCAGACCCCAGCATCACCGTTGGACCGATGGTTTCGGATAAGCAATATGACCGGGTGGAAGGCTACATTCGCAAAGGCATCGAAGAAGGTGCAGAGGTGCTGGTCGGCGGCTTAGGCCGTCCAAAAGGTCTCGAAAAGGGCTTTTATGTTAAGCCTACGGTATTCGTCCACGTGACGAACGACATGACGATTGCCCGGGAGGAAATCTTTGGTCCTGTTCTCAGCGTGATCGCTTACGATTCCGATGATGACGCGATCCGGATTGCTAACGATTCCAAGTACGGCCTTCATGCTGCCGTCCTCGGAACTGATCTGCAACGTGCGCGGCGCGTGGCCTCTCAGATTCGATCTGGACGCGTCGTGATCAATAACATGACGGATGACCCGCAAGCGCCATGGGGTGGTTTCAAGTACTCGGGCGTTGGCCGCGAATACGGTCAATACGGGATTGAGGCATTCCTCGAACCGAAGGCAACTCTCGAATAGTCTTGCGGATTGAATGCGCACGGAACCGCGCGCGTCGTGGGCCATCCAATCAACGATTCAAATCGACTCCTCAAAGGAGAACTCTTATGAGCACAAGCGTATCCATTCAAACATCGAAGGTAACCTTTCCCAACCAACTTACGAGCATGGCTGGAAGTCTTTTTGTTCCTCCCAATATGGGTATAACGAAAAAATACCCGGCATTGGCTGTTGCCCATCCATTTGGTGGAGTCAAAGAGCAGACTGCCGGAGTTTACGCGAGCAAAATGGCCGGGAAAGGAGTATGTAACCCTGGCTTTCGACGCCAGTCACCAGGGCGAAAGTGGCGGATATCCGCGGGACACTGAGAACCCTGCGGAGAAGATGGAGGACATCCGCTGTGCTATCGACCACCTGACAACCCTCCCCATCGTGGATGAGGAGCGCGTCGGGCTTCTCGGCATTTGCGCTGGCGGGTCGTATGTCCTGGGCGTTGGGCCTACGGAAATGCGCGCTAAAGCCATCGCTTCTGTTAGTCTTTGGGATCTTCGCTTGACCGCGCAAGAGGGGTGGCCCGCACCGGACTACGACAAAGCCGCCGTCCTGGTGGAAATCGGAAAGCAACGCACCGCGCAAGCGCGCGGTCTTTCGGTCAGACGGGACGACGGCATCCCGAAAAAGGTTCCGGAAGGCGTGCCCGGGATCATAAAGGAATCCTCTGACTATTACAGGACTCCTAGAGCGCAGTACCCCACCTCTCGCAGTGTGTTCATCTTTACTGATTTTGCGCGGCTCATGGATTTCAACTACTACGCGCGAATCGAGGAGATCGCGCCGCGTCCGATATTGTTCATCGTCGGAACAAGGGCCGCTACGATCTTCATGAGCAAGGCTGGATATGAAAATGCAGCGCAGCCAAAGGAGTGGTTTGAAGTTCCTGGGGCGACACATCATAGCCTCTATGATGATGAAGCTCAAGTAGGGGGGGCGGTTGCGAAACTTGAAGAATTCTTTGGACGTAACCTATAGCCTCGTCTGACGTCGGTCCCTTGTCATGATCAAACGCCCACTCGGATTCTGAACAAACAGGAAAGGAGCACCCATGAGCAAATACATTACGATCTCGCCGGAAGAAGCTGCGGATCGCCTCGCCATCCGGGAACTCGTAGAGGCCTACGCCCATTGTGCCGATCGGCGCGATGCGCAGGGTCAGATGTCTCTATTCACTACTGATACGCATTTCGTTGTGTATATGAACTCCAAGGATCCAACGCCCTCACAGGAACTGCACTCGCGCGAGGCGCTCGCGCCGGTATTCGCGGATCTGAACAAGTATGACGCCACATCACACTTCGTCGGGCAAAGCACAATCTTTACGTTAACGAATGATCGAGCAACCGGGGAGGCCTATTGCCTTGCGCATCACGTCACAGTTGACGGGGAAAAGAGACGTTTGATGGTGGCCTCGCTTCGCTACCATGACACATTTGTAAGAACGGAGGGCGCATGGCTGTTTGCGGAGCGTTTGCTCTATGTCGACTGGCTGGAGGAGCGCGCATTATCATAACCCTCGAACTGCCAAACGGAGTCGACGAAACGCACTTGCAGTGCCAGGGAGTCGTAGATGAACGTTCGAGCGATCGACCAAAAGCGGCTTGTAATCGTGGGCGCTACAGGAATGGTGGGTGGTTACGCCCTTCGCTACGCGCTCGAACACCCCGCCATCGGATCCGCGACGTCTATTGGGCGTAGGGAACTCGGCATCTCGCACCCCAAGCTGCATGAAGTTGTGCATCAAGACTTCGGTAATTGCTCAGCACTCACGCAGGCGCTCTCGGATCAGGACGCAGCGGTCTTTTGCATGGGCACATATACGGGCACCGTGCCAGACGCCCAGCTCCGTGCAATAACCGTCGATTACACGATAGAGTTTGCGAGAGTTCTTCGCAGTAGTAGTCCCGACGCGGCGTTTTCTTTCCTGAGCGGGAGTGGCGCCGACCCCACGGGACGAAGCCGTATGGCTTTTGCTCGTTACAAGGGAGAAGCAGAGAATGCACTCCGCGCGTCGGGATTCCCAAGTCTTTACATCTTCAGGCCTGCCTACATTTACCCCGTGGAGCCGCGAAAGGAACCGAATTTTAGCTACCGCTTGATGCGAGGGATCTACCCGGCGTTTCGGACGTTGTTCCCCAATCAGGTAATCAGGGCCGATGACTTGGCCAGAGCTATGGTGGATGTCGTGGTTGGTGGGATGGGAGTCGCTCCAAGCATGGTTTTCGAGAATCGTGACATCCGAGCTCTGATACAGCCGCCTCATCCGCAACGGGGTGCCGCAGTGAAGGGGCGCAAATGACACAACGCCGAGCCCGAAAGCAGCCCTGCGAAGCCCATGACATCTTGAATGCTCGGGATGCTGAGCGAACAGATGCACTTGAGAAGGCCAATGAAGAGTTGAAAGCAGCGCAGGCGGAGCTGCAGAGACGATGGCAGTACCTCGCGGAGGCTCAGAAGTTGAGTCATTCGGGGACATTCGGGTGGAAGGTAAGCAGCGGGGAGCTCGTCTGGTCTGACGAAACCTGCAGAATTCTGGGCTTCGCACGACAAACGAATCCTACGCTCGACCTGGTATTCGACAGAATTCACCCTGAGGACCTGGACCGCATGCGAGAGGTCAAGGACCGTGCCGCGCGGAACGGCATGGATTTGGATGTCGAGCATCGAATTCTCCTGCCCGATGGTGCCATCAAGTATCTGCACGCGGTTGCCCATGCGGGACGAGACAGCTCCGGAAATCTCGAATACATGGGCGTAGTTACCGACATAACCGAACGCAAACGGGCCGACGAAGAGCGCCAGGCCCTGTCACGCAACTTACAAGAGAGTAACGCCAGGCTCGAAGAAGCCGAGCGCGTCGCCCACCTGGGCTACTGGATATGGAATCTTGAGACAAATCGAGTGGTCTTTTCGAACGAAACCTGCCGCATCTATGGGATTAAGCCGCAGGAAGATTCCATTGATCTAGCGGCAATTAGAGACCTGATCCACCCTGAAGACCGAGGGTATGTGTTCGAGAACGCGGAGCGAGCGGTTCGTGACGGGGTACACATCGAAACGGAACACCGCCTCATTCGTCCCAGCGGTGAGATACGCATCGTTTACAGTCGCGGCGATTTGACTAGAGACGAATCGGGGCGACCCTACGAAATGTTCGGTACGTGCCAGGACATCACAGAGCGAAAGCGCGCGGAGCAAGAACTCCAAGTCCTGTACCGCGATTTGCAAGAAAGCAAGACCTCGCTCGATGAAGCCCAACGCGTCGCACATGTTGGCTACTGGGAGTGGAATCTTGAGACAACTGAGGTCATCTGGTCTGACGAGACCTATCGCATCTTCGGACTCAAACCGCAGGAACGTCGCATGGACATCGCAATGGTCCGAGAAATGGTCCACCCTGAGGACCGAGAAGATCTCTACGGCGGAGTGGACCTGGAGCTTGATGCCGGCGTGCACCCCGTTGCTGAATTTCGGATCGTCACTCCAAGTGGAGAAGTGCGCACGGTGCACGCGATCACCTCAAAGCTTTGGGGCACGATACCGGGTGATCCGGCAAATGAGGCACCCGGAAAGGCCCGCAGGCTGTTCGGTACCGTTCAAGACGTCACGGAATTAAAGCGCGCAGAGGAAGCCCAACTTGCCCTGTCCCGGGATTTGCAAGAAAGCAAAGCTTGGCTCGAAGAAGCCCAACGCGTTGCCCATCTCGGCTACTGGGTATGGGATCTTGAGACGAATCAGGTGATCTGGTCTGAAGAAACCTACCGCATCTTTGGGTTGACGCCACAGATGGCCTCCATGGACATGGCGATCGTAGGCGAAATGTTCCATCCGGATGATCGAGAGGCTGTATTTCGGAAAGCAGAAGAGGCTATCCGTTCTGGAACGCGCGCTGACTGTGAACATCGACTCATTCGTCCCGATGGGGAAATACGGGTCGTCCATAGCTTGGGCGACTTGAAGAAAAACTCAGAAGGGCGAACCCAAATGTTCGGTACGACTCAGGACATCACCGACCGGAAACGTGCAGCGGAGGAGCGCCAAGTCCTGTACCGCGAATTGCAAGAAAGCAAGGTCTCGCTCGAAGAAGCCGAACGCCTTGCCCATGTAGGGTCCTGGGTATGGGATCTTGAGAAGAATCACGTGACCTATTCGGACGAATATTACCGCATCTTTGGGCTAGTCCCAAGAAAGGACCCCATTGATATTGCGACAGTGCGCGAAATGATCCACCCTGAGGATCGAGACTATGTCTCTCGGACCGCAGAAGAGGCCATTCGTTCTGGTCAGCGCGCTGAATGCGAACACCGGATCCTTCGTCCCAACGGAGAAATTCGCATTGTGCACAGTCTGGGCGATTTGAAGAAGGACGCATCGGGACGGCCCTATCAAATGTTCGGTGTAAGCCAGGACATTACTGACCGCAAACTTGCAGAACAAGCTCTGCGGCGAAGCCAGTTCTACCTAAGCGAAGGGGAGCGCCTGGCGCATATGGGAAGCTGGGCATCGAGAGATTTAGGAATCCGTCGGTCTGACGATTTAAATATCTATTGGTCTGACGAGGTCTACAAGATTTACGGGCTTGATCCGAAAAACGGGACTCCGAACCTTCAGCAGTATTTGGCTGCGATCCATCCCCAGGACCGAGCCTCGATGGCTGAAACAATAGACATGATGCATGAGCAGCGCTGCGGCTGCGATGTCACGAAGCGAATAGTTCGTCCGGATGGGGAGATACGATACGTCCGCTGTGTCGGTATTCCGGTGGTTGAAGATGGAATTTTCCAGGGATTCCACGGCACCACAATGGATGTCACAGCGCAGGAGATATTGACTCAGGAGTTGCGCCGGGAACAAGAGTACCTGGCGGAAGCACAAAGCTTGACCCATGTCGGCAGCTGGGCGTGCAATCTGGCCACGCGTGAGATTTTTCATTCGTCGGACGAAAACGCCCGACTCTACGGTTTCGATTCCAGCCAAGGTCCGCTTCCATTTGACCTCTTTTACGCAACAATTCTTCCGGAAGATGAACGAATTATCAGAGCAAAGCTTGAGAATGCAATTAGCGCAGGCGCGGATTATGACGTCGATTTTCGGATTCGCCGTACCGATGGCGCTATCAGATTTCTGCGCGGCATCGGGCACCACAATCCCACTCAGGAAACCGGTGAGTACTTTGGCATCACAATGGACATAACGGACCGAAAGCGAGCCGAGGAAGAGCGCGAAAGGTTGCGCCAGTTAGAGGCTGATCTCGCACACATCAACCGGGTCAACATGATGGGAGAGCTGGCTGCGGCGCTGGCGCACGAAATCAAGCAACCCATCGCTGCCTCGATCACGAGCGCAAACGCTCTTTTGCGATGGTTGGCGCATGATCCACCCGACCTGGAAAGAGCGCGGGCAGCAGCAGCCAGGATTGAGCAAGACGGCAATCGCGCAGCCGACGTTATAAACAGTTTGCAGTCCTTTTTTAGAAGGGGCACACCTGCAAGGCGTCAAAGCGTCGATTTGAAGGAAATAGTCGGAGAGATGAGCGTTCTACTGAGGGCCGAGGCGGATCGGCACTCAATCACCATCAATAGCGAACTCGATGCTGATATGCCCAAGATCGTGGCCAACCGAGTGCAACTTCAGCAAGTCCTGCTCAATCTGATGCTAAATGCACTTGAAGCCATGAAAGATGCCGGAGGCGAATTGACCATCAGGTCACGAACGGATGAAGACGGTCGGCTGCTCGTTTCCGTCAGTGATACTGGAGTCGGCCTTCTTGCGGAAAATACTGAACGGATTTTTGATCCTTTTCATACCACGAAGCCGCAGGGCACGGGTATGGGGCTGACCATAACGCGATCGATTGTAGAGTCTCACGGAGGGCGCGTGTGGGCAACTGCAAATCAGGGAGCTGGCGCAACTTTCTCTTTCACGCTTCCGGGCAAAACTGAGGCTTATATATGAAAGCCGCGGATCTTCCCACAGTATTCATCATTGATGATGATCGAAGTATGCGCCAGGCTGTCCAGGATCTGGTCGAATCGGTGGGCCTTCGCGCCGAATCCTTTGCGACTGGCGGAGAGTTCTTACGTAGAGGGCGTACAACCAGCCCAAGTTGCCTTGTTTTGGATGTGAGGCTGCCGCAGATGAGTGGGCTCGATTTCCAAAATCGTCTAGCCGAGAGTGGCATGCAAATTCCGATTATTTTTATAACGGCGCACGGAGACGTGCCTATGTCAGTTAAGGCACTGAAAGCGGGTGCCGTAGAATTCTTGACGAAGCCTTTTCGGGATCAAGATCTGCTGGACGCAATTCAGCAGGCTCTCCAACTTGACCGTGCGACCCGAGAACAGCAGGCCGAGATTCTCGATGTGCAGGAGCGCTACCAAACCTTGACTCCGCGAGAACGAGAGGTGATGGCTCTCGTTGTTTCGGGATTGCTCAACAAACAGATTGCATCAGAGATCGGAGCCAGCGAGGCCACTGTAAAAATCCATCGAGGCAACATGATGCAGAAGATGCATGTGGGGTCGCTAATCGAGTTGGTCCGCATGGCCGATAAACTAAAGCTCATTCCTCTTAAATAATGTGGCGCTCCACTTCGGTGGCTAGTTGACTTCTCCGCGAGTTCTATTCAACTACCCCCTGAGTATTAGTTTGCTCGTCCACGGTCCGATTGCGCCGGCCCTGTGCAGAACTTTACCTTCGCCCATGGGGATAATGGCCGCTGAGCGTGGAGGACACAAGTCTTACTCGCATCCGCGGTTTAATGCATGAGACTTCGCGCGAATGGTGCCCTGCATGAAGGCAGGTATCAATGCCATGGATAGTACCTTGACCAGTGTCTTGGCCGCTCTTAGCGGTTCCGTGATCGGCGCCACAACTCCGGTCCTCAGTAATTTCGTCCTCCAGCGAAGTGTTACTCAGCGGGAGTTGACCAATCGCGAGATAGCCCAACGGGAAGAGCTCTATTCGGAGTTCATCACTAAGGGAACATCGTGCTACGCAAAGGCGCTTTCGCAAAGTCTGGACAACATCGACGAACTCGCGGCGATATACGCATTGGTGAACAGAATTAGGCTCTTTGCGTCCAGTAGTGTGCTTGAGGCTGCAGATGTATTTGTGAAAATCCTTGTCGAACGCTATGATGACGAGGCAGCTCCTCTCGTTGTGATTGTTGGCGGCGGCTTTGGCGGGCTTGCTGCTGCCAAGGGATTGAAGCGCTCCCGTGTCAACGTGCTACTCATCGATCGCCGAATCATCATGTCTTTCAGCCTCTTCTATATCAGGTTGCAACGTCAGTTCTGGCGCCCGGCCAGATAACGTCGCCGATTCGCAACCTCCTTGCAAATCAGGCAAATACGTCCGTGATGCTGGGCAATGTGATCGGAGTTGATGCAGCAGGTAAGCAGGTCATTGTGGAAGCAGATGACAAGGTTGGCTTGAAAATCAGATACGAGTACCTGATTCTCGCAACGGGAGCTAATCACAGCTACTCCGGCCATGACGAATTCGCCGCCTTCGCTCCTGGGCTGAAGAGTCTTGCGGACGCTGAAGGACTTCGTAACCGCATACTCGAAGTCTTTGAAAAGGCTGAAATCAAAGACGATCCGGAGAGCGCCAGGCTCTAATGACCTTTGTGATGGTCGGCGCTGGACCCACTGGTGTCGAGATAGCAAGTGCAATCGCTGTCATGGCACGAACCTCGTTACGACGAGACTTCCGGCGTATTGATCCGGCGTCCGCTCATGTCGTTCTTGTTGAGGTGGGAGCACCACCACTTTGCCACTTTTTCTGAAAAGCTCTCCGAAGCAGCGATGCGGCGGTTGACAAGCCTTGGAGTCGATGTCCGTTTGGGCGTTGCGGTGCAAGTGATCGACGAGAAGGGCGTGGTCATGGGAAACGAGCGAGTTCGGGCCAAGACTGTTGTTTGGACGGCCGGTGTCGCGCCTTCGCCTGCTGGAAAGTGGCTAGGAACTGTAGTGGACCGCGCGGGCCGCGTTCGGATTCAGCCAGACATTACAGTTCCTGAACATGCGGATATCTTTGTTATTGGAGACACGGCATCGCTCGATCAAGACGGCCACCCGTTACGTGGAGTCGCGCAAGTTGCGATGCAGCAAGGCAAGTATCCGGCGATGTCCATCATTCGGAGGGTCGCCGGACATTCTCCATTGCTCCCGTTTCGCTATTTTGACAAAGCGAATCTTGCTGTTGTGGGTAGGAATTTCGCGGTTCTGCAGAGTGCGGGTTCCCAGTTGAGCGGCTTTATTGGCTGGCTAGTATGGGCTTTTATACATATCCAATTTCTGGCCGAAGCGAGCCTGCGATTCAGTGTCTTTCTGCAATGGACCTGGACCTACATAAGCGGCAAACGCACGGCGCGACTGATCATCCGGCAACGAGCCAATGATTGAGCCTGGCACGCAGGCGGCGGTTCCCACACCTGCTTTCTTTTGAATCCGGCCCCGTCATCTCGTTAATACATCTTGCTTATTCCACTCCTCTTCCTGTTCTAGCCGACTACAACTTCGGTAGTAATTTTCTCGACCACCGCCCGATTGCGATGCGTTTGTTGATTGCGATACTTTTCGTACATGACGATCGAGCGCACTTCACGCCTTCTAGCAATTCTGGACGACGACACGTCAGTTCAGAGTGCGTTGCAAGACCTGATGGAAGCGGAGGGCATGTGCGCGCTGTGTTTCAGTTCCGCTGAGCAGTTTCTGCATTCCGGAGCCAGACACAAGGTAGGATGCCTTATCGCCGACATTCAAATGCCGGGCATGACTGGTATCGAACTGCAAGTACATCTTAAGACTGAACGATGCTCAATACCTATCATCTTCATCACCGGACGCGGCGACATTGCATTGGCAGTAAGTGCGATGAAGCATGGTGCGATTGACTTTCATACCAAACCGGTTGACGGAACTTTGCTGCTTAGTTCGGTGGAACGGGCGTTGCAGCAGAATCTCGCCAACCGCCGAGAGGCAATCGAACATGCCTGCGCAGTCGCTCGATATCAATCATTGACGCCCAGAGAGCGGCAGGTGTTGCCGATGTTGACCAGCGGTCTGCTAAACAAACAAGTGGCATTTGAGTTGGGCATCACCGAGTACACGGTTCAATTGCATCGCGGACACATTATGCGAAAAATGGAAGCAGACTCCTTTGCAGCGTTAGTCAGAATGGCGGACAAGGTTTGTCTTCATATCCCAGATCGCCAAGAGAGCCCGCAGCAAGCCGCTCTGACAGGATTCCGACCCCGACTCAATGTGGGCGCGGATGCACTGCATGAACACAACATCGGCATCCAAGCCTTCAGTCAAAGCTGGTCTCCAGCCGCGAAAAGACTAACGCGCATTGCTGGGACATGAAACAACCTCGTTCTATCTGGCCCATCGCGAACGGACCATCCCCGCTCCACGCTTTGAGAAGGGGGCCCGTAAATATTCACGGTCTAGTTTATCTAGCTCGCAATGTAACGTGCCATCAGGCGTCAGGTGGTTTGCGCGTCTTTGTGTGCGGCATCCGTAGTTCCACTGGCGGCAGTCCTCCCTCCATCAAGAGGCCGATATAACGTGCCCCTGTTGGCGATGATGCATGATCAGCGGTATCCGGGACTGTTATACCAGGCCTTCGCCAGTTCCATGGATGGGAATTCGACCACGGCCGCTCCGTCTACGGCGTCGCCTTCCAGTTGTTCGAAAGGTGTGTAGCCGCCACGCTCCTTGCGCCGTATCGTTCCAGAGTTGGCCCGATCTTCGACCAATAGGTCTCGAGTTCAGAACGGTCGACGACTTCTTGACAGATATACACGAAACATGCAGCCATGAATCACCTCACTCGCAGAAATAACTTCCAACTGCATTTTGCCGAGTCGTCCAGAGTCAGCTGGTGAGTTTTAGATCGAGGCTCTCGACCAGCCGTCTACTCCCTCGCTCCGGGAATGCCAAGGGCCGGATTATGGCGGCTGGCCTCAGATGGATAGATGGCTCGTACCTTTTATTTGTAGAGCCAAGGCTTATAGGCTATCTCGATGTTGTATCCGTCCGGGTCGCCGATGTTTGCCGCGAAGTAGTCGGCACGCCATTCGGGCCGAAGGCTTGGTTCCTTGTTTGAAGTAGCTCCCGCGTCTATCGCCGCCTTGTAGCTGGCCCTTACAGCGTCCGCGCTCTTGGCGGTGAATGCGACGTAAAGGTCTTCGTCGACTTCGCCATTCTTCAGCCAGAAACCAGGCTCGGTATTGATTGCGAAACCAAGCAGTTGATCGATCTCGTAGGGCATGTCGATGCCAAGCGGCTTAAGCATCTTCTTGTAAAATTCGCTCGACCGTTTCAGCTCAGAGACGGGGAGATAAATATGGTCGATAATCATGGCTTTCCTCTTTTCGTTTGTTTTTGACAGCCCCGATCAGGGTTCTGCTGAATCCTGAACCGGGCCGGCCGTGGGTGATGGCGTCATCGGGCATGGATTTCTTCTCCGTTAGCTGAGACCTTCAACAATGAGTCCGTGATAGGTCGCCCCGAGTCTGCGGTGCTTGGCGATGTCTTGGTAGGCCTCGCTGCTAATCCAATCCTTTGCGGCTTTTACGCTCGGGAATTTCACAATGACCATTCCCTCAATCGGATTACCTTCAAGGACTTCGTGCCTTCCATCGGCTGCGAGCACTTCGATAGGATGACCCTTAATCGTTGCTTTGATTCCAGCCCGATATTTGTCGAGCTCTTTTTGATCGATGGTTTTAGTTCTGGTGAAGACAATGTATGCTGACATGATCGTTCTCCTTCTTTGTTAATCGATTACCGAAATTCCTATTGAAACCCTTGGGCCGTAGCCCGCGTTGCTTACATGTTGCCGCCGTTCGCGTAGATGATTTCTCCCGTGAGCCATCCCGCATCATCCGAGGCAAGAAATAAGGCCACCCGCGCGATGTCCTCAGGTCGGCCGACGCGCCCCAGCGGCGTACTCGCGATTATCTGCTTCTTAGCCTCCGCTCCCATGACGCCCGCCGCGTGCGCACCCTCCGTTTCGGTTCCACCGGGACTGAGAGTGTTAACGCGGATTTTTCTGGGGCCTAACTCTTTTGAGAGTACGCGCGTCAAGCCATTGACAGCGCTCTTTGACGCCACGTAGATCGAAAGGGTCTGGTAGGCAGCAACACTGGCCGTCGATCCGATATTGATAATGCTCCCACCTTCCGCCCCGAAGGCCGGCAAAGCGGCTTCGATCATGAGAAATGTGCCCAGCACATTCGTGTTGAACTGACGGTGAAATTCCTGCTCGCTGAACTGCTCGAAGGGCGCAAATGAGAAGACGCCTGCGTTGTTCACGAGCACATCCAGGCGGCCGAAGGCTTTTTGGGCTCCCGCGACGAGGCGTTGCGCGTCGGACCTCTGCGCCACGTCGCCTTGCACCGCGATGGCTCGACCGCCGTTGCCGGTGATCTCGCGCACCACCTGCTCCGCGCCCGCTTGATCGCGCGCATAATTCACGATCACCGCCGCGCCTTCGACGCCGAAAGCTTTTGCAATGCCAGCACCGATTCCTTTTGAAGCGCCTGTCACTATCGCAACCTTACTATCGAGTCTTTTCATGATGGGTTCCTTTGTTCTTGCCGGCCGGTGGCAGCCACGCTCAGCGCACCTTGGCGAAGCAGTCGCGAATCTCCTTGGCGTGCAGCGCTGGTTGCTCCCAGGCGGCGACGTGGCCCCCACGATCCAGGATGTTGTAATGGATCAGGTGCGGCATCCACCGATTGACCCAGCGCCACGAGGGGCGGATGGTCTCGCGCGGATAGACGCTGACGCCTACGGGAATCACCAGTCTTACGGATGCTAGGCCGCTAGCGGAGCTCTCCCAATACCGCAGCGCGGAGGAGGTCGCGGTCCCCGGCAACCAGTAGAGCATCATGTTGTCCAGCATCTCGTCCAGGGTCAGGGCATCCTCGCGGTTTCCCTGATTGTCGGTCCAGGCCCACATCTTCTCGTAGATGCAGGCCGCCTGGCCGACCGGCGAGTCGGCGAGTCCGTAGCCCAGCGTCTGCGGCCGCGTCGATTGCTGCTTGAAATAGCCAGAGCCCTTTTCCTCCCAATGGACCAGCGACGCCGCGGCGGCCTGCTCGAACGGATCCATGTCCTTAAGCTGGTCGGGCTCAGGAAACGTCAACGGCATGTTGACGTGGATCGCCGCGCAGTCATCGGGCTTCATCGCTCCGATGGCCGTGGTCACCACCGAGCCCCAATCCCCTCCTTGCGCGACCCAGCGTGTGTAACCGAGGCGCCGCATCAGCGTGATCCAGGCGCCAGCGATCCGGGGAATGCCCCAGCCCGTCTCAGTTGCCTTGTCGGAGAAGCCGTGACCAGGGAGCGAGGGGGCGATTACGTGGAAGGCGTCCTCGGCCTTGCCGCCATGGGCGGTCGGGTCGGTCAGGGCACCGATGATCTTCATGAATTCAATCACCGAACTTGGCCAGCTGTGAGTGATGATCAGCGGCAGCGCGTTCTCGTGCTTCGAGCGGACATGCAGGAAATGGATGTCGAGGCCGTCGATGGCGGTCTTGTACTGGCCCCAATCGTTCAGCATCGCCTCGCAGCGGCGCCAGTCGTAGCGGTGACGCCAGTGATCGACCAGCGCCTTGACCTTGGCGAGCGGGGCGCCCTGGATCCAGTCGTCGACTGTCTCCGCGTCCGGCCAGCGGGTCCGGTCGATGCGGCGGTTGAGGTCCTCGAGGTCTGCCTGCGGGACGGCGAGGGTGAAGGGGGTGATGGCGTCATTGGGCATGGATTTATTCTCCGTTCGGTACAGTTGAACCATTTCCGGGGCGTGCCCGTCGAACGACTCATGACCCTACAAAAGCACGCAGCGAAACGCGATTTCCGAGGCCTGATCCGTAGGCAAGCTGTCCCACGAGTGGGCCGAGGTCCTCGATGTTGCGTGAAGCGTCAAGATGGCGGGCATCCACGCCCTCGAAGCCGATCTCCTTGGCCAGGGTCATCACTGTCGAGCGTGCGGCCTCATCATCGTCCGCGCAACTAAACACCGTAGGTTTTTCGCCGCTCGCCGGATTGCGGATCAATGCCACCGTTCCATGGATCAAGGAACGGCGACGATCCTTCCGGTCGAGCTGTTACCGTTCAGGTTGTGATATGCGTCCTCGCAACCAGCCGCCGCAGCATTGGCGCGAGATCTGGCGCCTTATAGAACGGATGTCCACGGAAGATCTCCGCGCATTTTTCATCCAGGGTGCTGAGGGCCTCATTCACCTTCGGTGCGGCTTCCCGAACCTCGCCTATTCGTTCGCGGACGAACAACAAATTCTCGGGATCGACGTAGCCTGCCTCTATGAAGCCACGCGTCTTCTTGGCACACCGGCAGGGGTTCGCCTGGTTCACCAGTCCGCACTTGTCGTTCATAAAGTTGCGCAAGTCTCGCCGCGCACGGGCCAGGCGTTGTCGAAAGTTGTCGGGAGTGATCTCCAACACCTCAGCAGCAACGGTATCGCCAACCTCGAAGATCGCACCGAGAATAAAGGTCAAGCGTTGTTCACGATCAAGGCAAAGAAGCATTCCCAAGGTGCAGGAGAGCATCTCCTCGGTCACTAGCAGGTCAGTCTCCGCCGATGTGGCCTTGAGATCGGCCAACTCCAAATCTGGCGTGTCGTCGAGCGCCGCGCCGTAGGAAGCAAAATCGATGGAGGCATGCTGCACCTCCACCTGCCCGCGCTTCATATTGAGCACGTGGTTCACTACGATGCGGTATAGCCAGGTGCGGAAGCTGCTCCGACCCTCAAACGACGAGAGCCGCGTCAGTACTTTGATGAGGATCTCTTGCGTGGCGTCCTCAGCATCCTGCGGATGGTGGAGCATGCGAATGGCGATGTTGTAGATCCACGTTTGGTGCCGCTGGACCAGGTCTTCCAGCGCCTGGTGATCTCCCGAGCGGGCGCGCAGAGCAAGGCTTTGGTCCTCGTGGTCGGGGGAATTATCTGCTAGCTGATTAGTGATAGTCATGGTGCACCTCCAAGCGCCCATATGCCCTGGGTCTATTCTCAGAGAGCCTTGGGTATTGGAGAGAAGTGAGCGCTCACAATGTTCCACTGCCCGCTTTGTTTGATGAAGACCAAGGTAGTTCGGCCATCGATCGAGATAATCTTGCCGTCTTTCGTTACTCCCGTAAACATGTCGTGGGCATTTACGATACCAACGGTATCGCCATACACGCGGCACGATGGTTGCCGGAAGCCGAAGCTCGCTGAGGCTAAGCCCTCCACCACCTCGTTGAGATACATGGCGAAGAGCGGCTTGCCGTCGAATCGGTACGGAACGTGGTCGAACACCTCCAGGTCATCAGAAAGCATCCCCAGGAAAGTCTTGAGGTCGCGCTGATCGAAAGCGTCGGCGAACTGTTTTGCTAAGGCTTGGAGTTCATTCACGCTCATGTTTGTGTCTCCTCTGATGAGTTAGACACACGCCGCGCCACGTTGTGACAGAACTATACGGTCAAATCTGCCCAGTGCCGAGGGCATTTCCAATTTCTAAGAATCTGCCTTGCCGCAGATCCCCAGCGTATGACGGGCAACACTTGAAGCTACCGTGCACGCGTTCGTCTCGGATTAGCATCGACGACGGGAGCACCGGCACGCCGTGAACTGCTTCATATCGCTGCCAATTTAACCGTCCAAACACAACCATTTTTGAATCCATAAAACTGCCAGCGGCAAAGTTATGGGCTTTTGTGACAGCTGCCTTCTCGATCACTACCGGAAGGTCGGCAGTGCGCCAGCGGTTCCCCCGCTTGGATCAACGCAAGGCGCGGTTATCTCAGGATAGCTTGTCGAAGAAGAGATAGATGGTGGCGATCTGACTACCATCCGTCAGCCACTCCACTATATGGGTGCGACGGCGGCGGAGCTTCTTCTCCGAAAACTCGCGAACGATGGGAGTGGAGATAACCTTCGTATTCGTCCATAACTGATCCTGCGATCGTCCACTTGCCCCCCTTCGTTGGGTCGCCTGAAGGGTGTACCGAGGGGTACGTTCAGGCGCCCTCGCTGAGAACGTCCTGTCGTGCATGGTCCATTTGAATATGCGTGTGGAAAGGTAGCCGATGTCGACCGACTTGAGGTTCGTGCTTGCCCAGTTGATGCTCCTGCGCGAACGATGATTTGAAATGGCCCGTCCGGCGATTATCGGAGACTGTGGACGCGCGTTCACTTCTTGAACTCGCTCACGACTTCATACCTTGTCCTAAAAATACGCGGAGGCCCCTGATGAGTCCAGCTCCCATTGGGCGTTATGACCTCGGGGATCGCATCTATGACGCTCATTTGCGACCAATGCCAGGTTCATATCTCGGACGGAATAAAAACCCAGGTTCCCAGTTTACATCTGGTGGAGACATCAAGATGACTCGCATGTCTGACTACTCGCCAAACTCGCCTGCTTGGCGGAAGATTCCCCGCTTTATTGTCGCGAGCGAAGCACGTGAACATGCAAAGCAACTGTACGAAGGAGAATTCTACACGTGAAGGCAACGCCGTCTTTAGAAAGTTACAACCAACTTTTGGCTTCAGCGAGGCAGCGGTTTGAAACCAGCCCCGGCCTGAATACCCTCCGGTCGAACAACGATCCACGCCTGCTGGAAGCCTTTCTCCTCTATTTTTGCGCCATTGGCGCACAGATGACGGAACCCGTGGAGAATTGGATTCGCCGGGCAGCCGATCGCTGCGCGGCCCTGGGACTGTCAGACCATGGAGAAGCTTTGACTCGACACGCCCGGGCCGAAGCCGGTCATCACCTGATGATGATTGCAGATCTTCGGTCACTGGCTGTTCACTGGAATTCACGACACACACCGCAAGTAGATGCCGATGAACTGTTACACATGCCCCCCAGCTATGGAGCGAGTCGCTATTGCCTGGTTCACGAGGAGAACATTGCTAGTAACAACCCTTATGCGCAGATTGCCATTGAATACGAGATCGAACAGCTTCCCTTGCGCTATGGCGGATTGTTTGTGGCCAGATGCCTGGAAATCTTCGGACCGGAGATTCTTCCCAGTCTAAGCTTTGTGACCGAGCACATTGACCTTGATGTTGGGCACACACAGTTCAACGCACAACAATTGTCAAAGCTGATCGACCTGCTTCCCGAAAGCCTCCCATCCCTGGTAACTGCGGGTACTGCCGCTCTGGATGCCTATGCGCAATTCCTCACTGATTGCATAGAGCTTGCTGAAAAGCATTGCCAGGTTTCCCCGATCCGGTCGGAAATGCCTTCTAAGTTCTTGTCATGGCAATTGCACGGTCCTGTCCAGGGCACGACTAGTGGCGCAGGAGAAGCATTGCCGGAATGGGTAGACGAGGTAAGATCGCTTCGCGGGGCGGCTCTCTTTGACAACGGCAGGCGGCCTCACTTCCGGACCGGCGATGGGTCCTACACTGATTCTGACCCCATCGATCTCCATTCCTGGCATGTACTGGCCTACGCCGGCGACAGTCTTGTCGGATGTGTACGCGTTTACCCCTTAGCCGGGGGAGGCCCCCCGTGCCTGACAGAGACGCTGCTTGGAGAGGAACAATTCTCCGAAATGCTGCGCGGCCTATGTAAGCATCGTGACAATACGATTGAAATTGGAAGGTGGGTGGTTGACCCCGCGCTCCGCGCTCAGGGCAGTCTTGCTCCAGGTATCGGCGTACAGCTCGCCGCCGGCGCCGGAGCACTCGCATTCGCGCTCGTGAACCAATCAGAAGATGTGAATGGAGTCGCGATCTTTTCCGCTGGATCCCGCGACAAACAATATCTGATGCTGTCTCGCCTCGGCCTGAGACCGGTCTCCGGGGTCAAAACGATAACTTCAACTGAATACGACGACGTGATACGGGTGATGTACTGTACCAACACTGAAGAGTTGCAGTACCGCTTTCGGAGCATGATGGATGCGATGGCAAAAACCATCGGAATCGGTTCCGAATCGGTAGGTCCGGGCAGTAATTCGTTGAAACCGTCCTCTATAAAGCCGAGGCAATTATGCGGACAAATGTAGTTCTCGCTGTGGGCTTCGATCTGTCGTTAATGAGAACTCGAACTCTTGTCCTGCAATCCGCAGGTTACATCGTCGAGTCGGCATCAACGCTCAAGGAGGCCGTGGATCGCTTTCAGGCCGGCGATTTTGACCTTGTGCTCTTGTGCCACTCCATTCCGATGAAAGATAGGGATCGTCTGACCTGCCTGATACGAGCTACCGGCGCGCTCACGCCTGTCGTCTCCATTGCACGGAATCATGGTGAATGCCCTGAGTTTGTAAATGCGACGCTTGAGGATGGCCCGAACGAGTTTCTCGACAGCATTGGAGTGGAATTAGGCAAAGCAGCAAGAAGAGTGGCAAATGGAACGGCTCATTGAAGAGGAGAAGAGGACGCTATACCTCTAACGATCGCAAGAGAATACGGCAGCGCGGTCGCCGATATTTGGGCGCAAGGCCTCGAGGCTTGTCTCACTCGCTCGAAACAAGGACTCAATCCAGCCGGAGGCCCACTTCAAATTTACTTGAAACGACTAGCCGCCCGACAGGTCGAAGACGCAAATCCCCGATGATGTTTTGCGACCGAGAAGCAAGCGACCTTTTTTAGGGCTTGAGCTTGGCATTTCAGCTGAAATCGAGTGCCAATACGCGGTGATCTGATCCTCATTTGTCCGGATGCGTTAACCCATATAGTCAGCCGCGCCGTCTGCCTGGAGATGGCGCAGCGAGTTCGGACCCGCAGATTTACAGTGGAAGCCCGATCCGATGGACAAGGTTCTGGAAGCGTGGGTCGGAGCGCAGCGGATCAAAGGAGGGTCGTTCGAGGACGCCTGGGTTAAACCGCGCTTCATAGCCTTTCTCAAGCCATGAAATGGCTTGATCCTTCTCGCCCAGAGCGGTGTAGATCATGGCAATCTCCGCTATGAGAGGCGAACCAGGATCGGAGCGCTTCTTCAGATCGTTCAGCAGCGCGGTCGCTTCTGCTTTGCGGTTCGATCCGGCATAGGCGCGAGCCAGATTCGCAACAAATATCGGGCTACCTCCGGCTAACCGAATCGCCTGTTGCAATTCCGCGATTGCCTCGCCGAACATCTTCTTTTCAATGTATGCCTGGGCCAATTGATTGTGCGCAAAAGCAAACCCAGGGTTCATCGCGATAGTCTTTCGGCTTTGCTGTATCGATTCGTCCGGAAGGTGCGCGATAAGAAGGAGTTCTGCCAAATCGGCATTAACGATAGGGGAAACGGGATCCAGAATTACCGCCTTTTCCATCTCCGCAATAGCTTCTTTGTTTCGCCCCATCAGGCTCAGGTGCCACGCGTACCAATGATGAGCAGTTGCATAGCCGGGGCTCAACTCCACCGCTCGCTGGAATTCCCTGTCGGCACCCGCGAAGTCCCAGGTAAATCCTTCCAGGCAAAAAGCAAGCGAAGCGTGTGCTTCGCCGAGGCTGTCGTCCAGTTCAAGAGCCTTTCTGGCAGCTGCAAGAGCTAGGGGCATTGCTTCTTTGGCGGGCATCACCGAATATTGCCAATCTCCCAAAAGAGCGTACGTGTCGGCCAGCCCGCTGTAAGCCGCTGCGTAGTTTGGATCCTTGGCGATGGCTTGGTTGAAGTAGTCGACGGCATTCTTCAATCCATCGGCGGTCCGTCGGTTCCACGAGTACCGCCCTTTGAGATATGCCTCGTAAGCTTGGGGATCGATTATCTTTGCGCTCTTGAGGGTCGCCTGCTCACGCGGAGTGACTTCGATCCGGATTTCCTCGGCAATCGCCCTCGCTACCTGATTCTGGACGGTCAGTGTGTCGCGCACATTCCCCTGGTAACTCTGCGCCCAAAGGTGCTTGTCAGCCGGCACCTGGATCAACTGCGCCGTAATCCGCACCTGGTCGCCGGAGCGAAACACCGAGCCTTCCACGACGGCGTCTACGTTCAACTCTCGCGCGATCTGTGTGAGCGGTTTGCGGGTTCCTTTGTACATCATCACCGAAGTTCGAGAGACCACGCGTAAGGCCCTGATCTGTGCCAGATCCGTAATCAACTCGTCGGTCATGCCATCTGCAAAATAATCCTGCGAAGCGTCGCCGGAAAAGTTGTCCAAGGGGAGCACGGCCAAGGATCGGATACCCGTGGGCCGACGTACCCAAGAAAGAGCGAGAAAGACCGCAAGAATTGATAATCCCAGGATCAGCGCCCCAGCAAAAGCGATCCGCCGCGCCTTCCATCGTCGCCGTTTTGGAGCAGTTACATCGGTTAAGGCCTGGACCATTAAGTTTTGCGGCGCCGGGTTCGAGTCGCTGGATGCAGGGGTTTGAGGGGGGGATTCAGGGGGCACAGTTACGAGCCTGTCGGTCCCACTATCAAAATCGCCGATCGACACCTCGGCGATAAACCGGTAGCCACGTTTTGGGAGAGTCTCGATATAGCGGGGATTCTCAGCTGAATCTCCCAGTGCGCTGCGGAGCTTGCCGATCGCGATGTTGACGGCTTGGTCAAAGTCGCCAAAACTTTCGTTGATCCACAGACGGTTGCGCAATTGCTCCCTGCTAACGACTTCCCCGGGGCGTTCCAGCAGGATCTGCAGCAGCTTCAGCGGTTGCTGCTGCACTCTGATTTTCATACCCGCTCTGCGCACTTCACCCGAATCGAACGAAACCTCAAAGGTCCCAAACCTTGCTACGGAAGTGCGAGGCGGTGGCTTCATTCGATGCTCGGACCTTCTGCGAAGTTTAGCATCTCAGGCGCTGAAGAAGGTCACGGCTCAACTATATATCCAAACGTATAAACCATTATATATAAGCAACTTATAAAGATAGAAACGAAATAGATGAAGAACAGGGTCTATACATTGACGCCGCCCCCCGTGCGCCTCAGATTGGGTATCACACCGGACCCCGACCATGATTAGGGAGAAGGCAAATGAGACGAATCCAATCCGACGCCATGAGGATGATGCCAAGGGCGACAGTGGTATCACGGGAGAATCGACCGATTCCAGAGTTCGAAGAGCTGGCCATGCCTCTCTTGAATTCTGCTTACAACCTGGCGCGCTGGCTGGCGCGGAATGACCACGATGCCGAGGATCTCGTGCAGGAAACCTATCTGAAGGCCTTTCGGAATTTCCCTTTGTTTCAATCCGGCACCAATTTCCGGGCATGGATGTATCGCATATTGCGCAACACATACCTAAGCTCGCGAACCGGCCTAAGTGCAGCCTCGACTATTTCGCTTGATTCGGAGGAGGAAGGAGCTGAACTGGCCGTTGAGAACGAAACTCCCGAATCGGCACTAATGAAGGTCTTGAGTTCGCAACTGATAGCGAGCGCCATCGACGATTTGCCGGTGCATTACCGGGAGGCCCTCCTTCTTTGCGACGTGGAAGAGATTTCGTACCGGGAGATCGCAGAAATATTATCAATTCCAATGGGAACCGTAATGTCACGGCTGGCACGAGCTCGGAGGCGGATTCGCGAGTTTCTTCGCAGCACAACTGCTATACCGCCATCGAAAAGTTCGCATCAGCGGACTGAGGTTAACCAGACGGCAAGCCAGATAAAGCCTTGAGCCTCAAAGCATCGCCGGACCAGGGATGCGATTGTTGCGGCGGAAACTGAGCGCACACGGATTCCACGTTAGTAAGCAGGGTGTCCGAACAAGCAAAACGCCGCTTTCAGTTGGTTGTTTGCGCGAAGAGTGAAATGTCAATTCTGCCGCGCAATGCAGATGGGAGGGTTTTCAATGCGGATGCAATCTGTGGGTGGGGAACGGCTATTGCCGGCAAGATCTTTGCGGAACGTACCAGGACATTTTCTGACTTCGGAGCCGCTTGCGGCCGTAAGCAGGCTGATTGCCCCGATTTGCCACGATCTTCGACTTCCTTTGACAGCCATCCTGGCGAATGCTGAATTTCTCACAAAGTCGGGGATTAGCGAGATGGAACGGGCCGACATTTTCCTTGAGATCCGCGAATCGATTGGCTGGATGAATGAGTTAATCTCCTCATTGTTGGAGTGCTCCAAAGGCCCGGACTCCTTTCGGCCCGCTGTCCGAAACATCGTTGACACCATCGAGCGTGCGATCCGGATGACAACTGTGAAGCATGAATTCGGACGCATCACCATCAATCATCATCATAAGGGTTTGGCCCTGGGCTGGTTCGATTCCAACCTCCTCGAAAGAGCCGTCGCTAACCTTGTCTCGAATGCCTGCGAAGCGGTTTCTCTGGACTCTGGGCAGATCATTATTACCACTACCGGGACTCCATTCTGCTTGAAAATCGACGTCTGGGACAACGGACCAGGAATTCTGCCCATGATTCAGGAAATTGTCTTTCGACCATTTGTGAGCTACGGAAAGGCCGAAGGCAGCGGACTGGGCCTCGCAATAGCGAAGAAGATTGTCGAGGATCATGGTGGGGAGATCTACCTCGATGAGAGAAGGAGGACGGGAACTTTATTCAGGATCACGATTCCTTTTGCCATTCCCGACGAAGAGATGCCGCTCCCGTCTGCAAGACCAACCCGATCAACGCGCCTCTCAACAAACACTTCGCCTAATGCGAATACGCCCCAGTTGCAAAGCGTTCCCTGAACCCAGAACTCATCCGGCTGCGTCATCCCGGCATGAACCATGTCAAGCCGCCACGACAACTGTTCCCTTGACCCGGCTAACACAAGGCAGCACATATCCAGCATTTTTCTGCTCGGTCGTCAGCCCGTCTTCGACATCCATTTGAACGGTGCCGCTCAGGACTCGCGTAGAGCAGGTACCGCATAGGCCCAGGCGGCAGCCGTATGGTATCTGCACCCCGTTCTTCTCTGCCAGTTCCAGCAGAGTACTGCCGGCGGGAGCCTGACAGACCTTGTCCGAGTGAATGAACACGACCCTTTCGACCGTGCGGCCTTCCCCTGAAAAAGACTCTGTGGACGGTTTGCCTTCCCCAAAGCTCTCCTGAAGAATTCGATCCTCATGTATGCCGAGACTCGACAGAATCTGGTGGGCGTTGTCCATGAATCCTTTGGGACCGCAGAGAAAGAAGGTGGGTGAATCCAGATCGGTCACGTGCTGCGAGACAAATTCCTCAGTAAGGCGCCCGCTGTGACCACTCCAGGTAGGGCCCGGCCGTGACAGGCACACCTCATACTTGAAGTTGGGGAGAGACTTCCCAAGTCGCACCAGTTCGTTTTGGAAAATGATGTCCTCATCAGTGCGGACACAATAGAGGAGCGTGACAGGATTCATCAGTTTCAGATCGTCCATATAGGAAAGCATCGACATCATCGGTGTGATCCCACTTCCTCCTGCAATAAGGACGATACTTTTGTGGTATGTCTCGTCAAAGTAAAACCGTCCGTACGGTCCGCTTGCTTCCACTTCGAGACCAGGTTTCGCACCCTCATTGAGAAAAGCTGATACCCGTCCATTTTCCATGCGCTTTGCAGTGATCTCGACGTAGTCCTCGTGGGTCGGTGAAGAGGAAATGGTGTAGGACCCCGGCACCCGTTGGCCATTAACCGCCCACTGGAGAGTCAGAAACTGCCCTGGTTTGGCGCAAAGCCGCCTCTCGTTTAGGATTTTGAACCGTAGTGTCCTCGTATCGTGGGTTTGCTGTTCGACTTGCGTCAACAAGAGAGTGATTAGGCTTTTCTCGCTTTCGCGCTCGCTCAATGGGGTGGCCGGCGTAGGAATCTCCGGAACACGCAACGTCTTCCTCGAAACCCGCGAGTTCATACTCTTTGTAAGAGCCAACGCACACTGGATCAGGCACGCTGCAACGACCAAGCCGGCCGCGAGCCTCGACCCCAGACTTCCTGGGTTCGCCGAGCGAAGACTCTCCGATAACGCGGGAATGGCCACAAGCACAAACGAAACCAGGAAGATTAATACTCCTATCGCCTTCAGCGAGGAATGGCTCTGCTTGTAGCGGCGCGCCATCAATATCTTTAACGAAAGCAGAGGCGCCAAGACCAGCACAAGCACAATATGAAATACCAGGTATGTAGGTAGATGACCTGTTATCCCCAAACCGGTGAGCTTCTGACTCATGCTGTAAGCCATAATGCAGAACATGATCACAAACAAGTACCCGCCCACCCTGTGAGCAGCAATCAAGCGGTCTCTCGTCGTACTGTTGCGCAGGGGCAGGTGAGCCTCCATCATCACCACCACGTTCGTTGCGGCGAGCGCGACAAACACAGTACCCGCCAACATGCCTGTAACACTCGACATAGATTTAACCCTCTTACTGCTTGACGAACGCAGATGCGATCCTATGAGTTGTTGTTGTCTGCCACAGTAACAGCAGCCACACTCGATGCAGAACGGGAAGCGGCGATCTGCAACCCTAGAGCACTCATTGTTAAGGTGCCGAGGAAGATCAATCTCGACGCATTCCGATCCTGTTGGGGACGCAGTTGAACGCTGACAGAGTATGGCTAGCAGTCACCCGGCATATGAAGCGTTTCTGTCGAATAGCAAGTTCCAATTGCCATTTGCGAGTGAACGGTTACAGGCTCATATGTGAACCTGCAACCGTACACCCACCTGTTCTGCCCGAGGATATTCCGGACCAAAACGACGGTACCAGAAGTGTGCATCGGAACTCATAAGCGTGTAGCGACGGGCCACTACTCGCTTCCTGAGCCGCCAGCAGACGTGCCACTGTTGCGTAACTTGGCGGCGGCCTCCATGAGGCCAGCATGGGACACCGGAATATAGTAAGTCTCCAATGCTGTCTGAATTGAGTTAAGGAAGCGCTCTCCCCCAACTTGCCGGAAACTAACATGGGGGTTGTCGGCCGAGACGCTTTCGGCCGTGGCAGGAAGCACAAACACCCCGATACTACTGTCAGCACTTGTGACCAAAAGAGGGCCGGCAATGTCATTCGACAGACGGCTCACCTTGTATGTCCCGGCGGGGAGAGTCTTTTCGCCGGCTACAAACCCGAAAGGTACCTTTACGATGATCTCGCCCCGCATTTCCGCATTTGCGGCGACACCGCATCCAGCCAGAAAAATGACCGCGGCTAGAATATTTGAATACTTCTTCATTGTTCTCCTTTAAACGTTTGAGGTCTCGTTCTTGATCCGTGCCACGCTCGAGCGTTAAGTTCACAAGAGTGATGCTTAACATACGTTTCAACAATCATTCTCAAATCGTTGCGTTGCACTTATGAGAACTGAGATGAGGGATCTTTATTCCACCGAGTTGGCAGGCCAAGTGCGACACAGTCGATTCTTCATCTTCACTCCAGATTCGTTCACCTGCGGAATGTTCTCGCGACTGAACGCGAACGTCGAGCTGCCGTTAGTGCTGCGCTCTATGGATGCTTGAGTGGGCAATACACTCCGCGCGCACTAACAGCTCTCGAACGAGTCCCGTGGGGCCCTCTCGCACCGTTGGGTTTGGCCGGGAATAAAACGCTTGTTTTCTTGTTTACGTGTATGAGTTCGAAAGAATTTCCGCCGCAATGGGAAGATAATCGCCACGGCAGTCTGGACGATGGTTCACTAATATTCTGGCGCCAGACTGATAACCGGTGTCGCAAGCCTACCTCAATGCGTGCGTGGCCGGATACGTCCCGCGGTGCATGTGTGGATCGCACATTGAAGCGCTCGCATCGGGCAGGGCCGCGATCATGGTCGGCTTTAAGAGGAGTAAATGGAGACTGCACGTTGTATTTACGATTGTTCCCTGGTTCGTGAAGCGCAGAGCGGCAACCATGCCGCATTTACGCAATTGGTTCGCGCCCACGACAAAGCCGTCCTTAAGCTCGCTCTTCGGATCACCGGCTCGCAAAGTGAAGCGCAGGACATTTACCAAGAAGTATTTCTGAAGGTCCACAAGAAGTTGGATTGCTTTCGATTCGAGTGTTCGTTCTCTACATGGATAACTCGCATCGCCACTAATACGTGTCTGGATCACCTGCGAAAGACTCGAAACCGCAAAGAGCGGAACGCAATAACAGTGGGCATCCAAGGAGAGGAACACGACTTGTTGGACCAAGTTGCTGACCACAGACCCGCCCACAACCCCGAGAAAGAGCTCTTGCGTAGCGAACTTGGAGCGTGCATTGTGAGTGCTCTGCGACGGCTGACGCCGCAAGAGCGGATGGTATTTGACCTGAAGCACTTTCAGGGAATGAAACTGCGAGCTGTAAGCGAGACACTTAATACTTCCGAAGGATCCGTCAAGACCAGTTTGGTTCGAGCTACGCGCAAGTTGCGGTTGCACTTGACGAAGTATACCGAACTGCAGAAGTCATCAATGGAGGCGCCGCAGCCCTCAAAAAGACATCTCCCTAGTCGGGATACCGCGGAAAGAAGGGTAACGTGCTGCAACAGTTACCCGACCACAACCGTGGAGCGATCCAGCGTCTAACTGTCGCGGGAAGATTGCTAACCTGAATGTCCGGTTCGTCCTTCGGATCTCTCCACGCAAAGCTGCGATGTTTCAAGCGTACCGCGGCCTTCTCCGGGAAACGTTTGCGATGATCGGTAGGTTCATTGTGACCCCAGACCTGAGGCTTCTACGCGTGATGATAAAAGCCTCTCTTCGCGTCGCAGTTCGGGTAAGTGTTTGAACCGGGAACCGGGGAGGTTCAAGATGCGTGTCATGTCCGCCGCCGTAGTTATATCCACTCTGTCGCTCATTTGTGTCCGCACCCCCGCCTCAGGCCTGCCCGGCAGTGCAAACACTCTCGCCGCGCTCCAGGCCAAGGCGGATCAAGCGGAGGCTCGAGACAAATGCTTCCTTTATGCAGAACTCGTGAGTCAGATGACAGAGCTTGCTGGTCAACAGTTCAATTCCGGAGATTCGGTACAGGCTTCGAAGACCCTTGAGCTGATACGACGGTACGCAGACAAGATCCATATAGACGTTGCGGATGACAACAGAAAACTCAAAAATGCCGAATCGCTCATTCAGCGTACGGCCTTTCGTCTTAGGGACATCCTCCGCGAAGCTTCGTATGAAGACCGGCCGGATGTGGAGGCGACGCTGAAGCAGCTGAATCAGGTTCAGATGCAGCTTATGATGCAGGTCTTCAAGAAGTAGAGTGCGGTCCTAGTGGCTGTCCTAAATGAATTTGCATTTACGGGACCGAGGCCGAGTCTATTCAGTAAGCTCCGTTATTTCCCTCTGGCGAGTGTGTTGGGGTTGGCCTGACCATCGCGTCATCGTTTATCCAAAGGGAGCCCTTCTGAGCGGTGTCAACACAAGGGCATTCAAGGTTCGATGGCCATCCGCCGGATTAGGCCGAGCCCTCCCTTGGTGCCGTGAACTGTGTCAGGACGGCGCATCAGACTTCGGGGCATGCCGACCCATCCCTTACGAGGGGGCCGGAGAACAGATAGCCAAACGCACGCCTTTTCAACTCGTCATATTCACCCTTGCTTGACCGGGCGGTCAGCGTTCCACAAACCCCCACAAACTCGTGTCCCAAACTGCCCATTCAATACCACAAAAGCATGCATCATCTTGCTTCATTTGACACAATTGTCGCGATCTAAATTAGCAGGGGGTCACTTCTCGGGCGATCTGGCTTGGGAAGCAGGGCGGTAATAGACGAAGCAGTTTCACTGGAAACCAACTGGTTTGTCGACCTGCGGCACGCCTTTACTCGTTTGCCAGCTTCAGCAGGCGCGCGAGACTGTCTATGCCGGCGGGGTCGGCGTCACTCACTAATACAAACCTGAGCTGCTGTGACTGCCATGCTTCGATGCCGAAGGAGGTGCCGCGGTCCAGTCCTGTTCGCTCTGAAAACGCGTGGCCCAAGTCTACCGATCGCTGAAAGATCAGGACTGAGATCTTATGCTGGTGCATCGAAACGATGAGTTGTGCTCCCGGTTGTTGATGGAAATAAACCATCCGTCCCCCGACGAGGGTGTAATCCGTGCCGTTGAATTCAGGCAAATTGAACGAGAATGGAATCTTGCCCTGAAACCAGGGCTTAACTGTATGCCTGTCGGTCGAAACCACGTCGACCAGATTGGTACTGGACAAGGCATTGACATGCAGGTCTGCCAACTCTGCAAATGCAGCGGAACGACGCGCATGTCCGGTCCAAACGAGAGCGGTCAGCAGGATGGTCGCGAAAGCGACTCCAACGGGCATCGACCAAATCAACCAGCTGCGGCGCTTGGGGCTCGACATCTGTTTCTGCACCTTGCGCCGAAACTCCGCACTCGGCGCAAAATGTCTGCGCACACTGCGGAGGCTTCGCTGCAATCTGGCCATCTCCGCAATTTCCGATGCGCAGTGTATGCAGCCTCCCAGATGTTCCTGGATAACGGCCGTCTGATCCGGAAGAAGCTCACCATCCAGATAGGCGCCGAGCATCGTGGCAACGGAATTACACTGCATGGGTGGACCTCCCTGACGAATCTGCCAGTAATGCCTGTCGAAGCATCTTTCGGCCACGTGACAGGCGCGACATCACTGTTCCAATCGGTACAGCCAGCACTTCCGCAATCTCCTTATAGGAGAGCTCTTCCATGTCACTCAGCAAAATCATTTCGCGGTAAGGGACAGGTAATTCCGACAACGCATTCATTACAGACTGCGAGTTTTCCAGTTGCAGCAGGAGAGACTCGGGCGTGATGTTGTGAGTCGCAAGATCTACTCTATCGAATTCGTCTTCCATCGGCACGGTGTTTTGGACCTTCAAGCCAGTGCGCGATGTCATGAAAGTGTTTCTGAGAATCTTGAACATCCAGGCACGCATATTGGTACCTTCCTCGAACGACTTGAAGCCCCTGAGCGCCTTGGCATAGGTCTCCTGCACCAAATCTTCGGCATCTGTACGGTCGCCGGTGAGCCAGTGAGCGAGGTTGTACAGTTGGTCGAAGAGTGGCATTGCCAACATTTCGAAGAACTCGGGGTCCATCTTAGCCTTCCCGATCTGAAAAGGGACCGGTCTGGTACCTATTTGCCCGAAGATACTCGGAGGAACTGGATGATGTCTGCACGTTCATCGGCTTTGGGTACGTGAAAATCCATATCGTTGTCCTGAACTACCGAGTCAGTGTCGATGAGCCACTTGTCAAGCGAGGCTGCGTTCCAGACGACCTGTGCGGACTTAAGCGAATCGGAGTACTTGAACGTCGCGATCGTTCCTGCCTTTCGCCCAAAGACATTGCCGAGCCGCGGGCCTTCCTTGTCCTTATCGAGGGAGTGGCATCCACCACACCGCTTTTCGAATAGCTCCTTGCCCCTCTGCGGATCACCAGTTGTTGCCCCACTCTGCGAAAACACGCCTTGCGGTGAGGAAATGGCCAAAAGAATGATAAGGGCGGAAAAGCAAATTGTTGCAATGGTAAAGGTCTGTCTCGCGCGCTTATTGCCCGCGCGCATTCCCGTATTGTGGTTCATGGTCTCTCTATCCTCGAGTTGAGTGCGGGCTTCCCCGAATTCTCGCTCAGTTGCTGTCGGATGCGCCTTCGCTCAGCCTTGGCCCAGTCGTACATTTGCTCCTGTTCCTGCGTTGTGAGCCGGTTGTTGGGATGAAGAAGCAAGTACTGTCTTGGGGGCATCTCGCCGCTGCGCGATACCGACGCGATCCGGGTCAGCAGATCGACACGAGTGTCGACTGTGTAGTCTTGCCACCGCGACAGATCGAGTACACTGCGACCTCCGTGCACATCGCGTTCGATCATCCAGGAAACCGGCGCGAGCCTGGTGTACGCCGGGTAATGTGTCTTCTCCGAGTGACAGTCCACGCATTTCTCTTCAAGGACGTGCCGGACGTCTTCCGGAATGTTGCTGCCCTGGAGGAGCGGAGCATTGGGTTCAACGCCGGAGCGCACGTTTCCCCAGGGATGAATCGCCGAAAGAGCGATACTCACCGCGAACAGGGCTCCGCAAGCTAATCCGATTTTTGGTGCGTTCATGGCAACAGCCGAGCCTCGTGGGTCTCGATCGGCGCACCCGAAAGTGAAGCGTCAATCACAGCAAGATCGTGCTTCTGGGCTACGAAATTGGCGTGGGTGATCCCCAGAACGTTGCGCAGCTTGTCGGCAGGAACCTTCATCGGGCCTGGCGAGGGCGCGGTCCCGGGGGCAGGCTGCGGGAACGCGGTGGACATCGCAGTGTGGAACGTGAGGTTCCCCTCCACCTTTTGCATGATCTGGTGAATGTGGCCATTGAGTACGGAGACCGAACCAAAGCGCCTCAACATGGCCAGGGCTTGCTCGCTGTCCGATGTGCCCCATCCCCAGGTCGGATAAATCGCCCAAAGCGGAATATGGGCGAAGACCACGATGGGGGTGCTGCTCTTCAGTCCGGCGAGATCTTGCTTCAGCCAATCCAACTGCGGTTGGCCAAGTTTGCCCATGCCCTCAAGTTGAACGACGTTCACCAAACCAATAAAGTGGACGCCCTTGTGATCGAAGCTATACCAGCCATTCCCCTTTGTCCCCTTGCCGTACCGGTCCAGGTACATCTTCCCGTCATCGACCGAGGTGTCATGCTCGCCGGGCACGTAGAAGACCTGCCTCCTGGTCCCAACCAGGACCTGGTTGAGAGTGTCGAACTCAGCAGGTTTCGAGCTGTGGGTCAGGTCGCCGGTGTGAATCAGGAAATCCGGAGCAACCTGATCCGCGCTGATTTTGTCCAAGGCAGCCTGCAGTGTTGCGGTGACATCGGTATTGACAGGCTTATTGAAGCCGATGTGACTGTCGCTGATCTGTACAAAGTTGAAGTCCGACGGGCGTTCTCCGTGTTTCGGGCTGCCGAATGCACGCGAAACGGGAATACCTCCGACGAAGCTCCAGACTAGTCCCGTACCAGCCCAGGCCATACACTTCAGAAAGCCGCGACGATCCACTCCGTCGCCGCTGACCGATTCCTGCTTTGTTTCCACAATCTTGTCCGTCACGATAGCTCCTTGTCCTCGCTTCACCAGCGCTTTTGCCGATGTACTGATGTAAACTGCTGGAGTCCGCTTTTATTCCATGCCGCCCCAAAAACCTGTGATTTGCACAGCTTGCAATGAACCAGCTTAAGGGTTAATGAGGGATTTCAATGGAGCCTCGTTCGGGGGGCATTGCATACGCGCCACGGCGATACGCTCGACCAATCCCGGAGCGTCCTTGATGGCCCACGGGTTTGCCTTGTCAGCGCGGCATGACGTGCAGGGATTTGGAATGCCTGACGGTTCGATTTCGACGGGCGAGATGAAACGGAAGGTACATGCTGCCACGTAGTTGTCTTCGATAGCCTGCTCAATTCGGTTGACGAACCTCCGTACAGTTAAGGCCAGCGATTATTCGACCCAAGATTCCCGCGGCAACCCAATCAACTTTTCTTTTGACAGGCCGACCGCGCAAAGCAAATGTCTATTCTTGGATTTCAGGCGCTCTTCTGCAGCAATCAGCCGGACGGATGAGGGTTTCGAGGAAATCGCCAACGAATTGGCCCGAGAATCGAAAGAGAGATGACTCACAATCGCTCCGCCACGATCTGCCGGGCCAGATTTCGCACCACTCCTGAATCAAGCATTCCAGATGCAATTCGATCGAGAGCCAAATCCAACTCTTCTATTTCGCGTCGATCGAAGGCCTGCGAAGCATACTCGTTTCTGCACCAGGTGCGCAGATTAGGCAGGTGCAATTGCGCCATTTCTCTTGCCGATTTCTCCTGCACTATACCTTCTCTTCTCCTGACCTTCCATGGGGTTCCCTCAAAAGTCGCGTCCAGAATGGCTCCTATGTTGAGTTGCTGCCCGTAATGTCTCTGCATCTCTCCAACAAGTTCGTAGTAACGGCTCAAGGCAGGGTCACAGGCCTGAAGGCTCTCCGTCTCATGAATGACGAGGATGGTACGCGGAGCCGCCAACTGAGCCCAGGCGTCTAACGCCGCCGACGGCGATTGGAGATGCGTAAGCAGGAAACGACAAAAAAGCAGATCTGCCGATTCGACCGGGAATGGCAGGTGCACAATGTCGTGTTGCCGGAATTCCAGGTGAGGATGATTTGCACGTGCCTCGGCTACGTAGCGCTCCGATAATTCCAATCCGATTGTTCTCTTAGGTTTCAAAACGGCGCTAAGGAGTTGCGTAGGCCATCCGGGTCCGCATCCGAGATCGACAGCCATGACAAGGTCCCGGACTTCGCGAAACTCCAGCACCGAAGCAAGCAAAGCGCGAGTCTCCGGTTCGTAGATCTGAGCCAGACGCCGCAAGCGCCGACTGGCCTGCTCAGTATCTCCAAATGTGTACGTCATGATGGTCAGGAAGTATACACGACTGGAATTGAGATTCAGGCAACTACCCTTACGGCCGATCGGGAACCAAGTTGGCAGAGCAATGACTACTCTGTTCGTAAGGCGACCATGGATTGCACCCCAGTGATTCGCCACGCGGGCACGAGAGCTGCAATCATGGTTGCACTTCCAAGAATGGCTATCGCGACCAGGATCGTTTCCACATCGAGTACCCGCACTCCGAACAGCAGGCCAGAAAGCAGACGGCCGAGAGTCGCCAGTGCAAGCGTTCCTGTGCCTGCGCCAAGCAGGGTCGGCCGAATGCCTTGAACA
>Ga0206905_10038_pt1 | contig 36238 bp, 34 predicted proteins | sample Alteio_BWOrgHeat_43_FD_152940 | JGI IMG/M metagenome (GOLD analysis project Ga0206905, IMG submission 152940) | Enriched cells from forest soil in Barre Woods Harvard Forest LTER site, Petersham, Massachusetts, United States -... | ecosystem: Environmental > Terrestrial > Soil > Temperate forest >...
GCTGGATGCGGTCCGGCATGATGTTCAGGAAGTCCTGAACCTGCTTGTAGAAGTCGAGAGGTGGTTCGAGCGACAAGCCGCCGATGCGGAAGTAGCTCGTCATCATGCGCTGGCCGGCAAGGTTTTCGAAGATGCGGAGAATGTCTTCGCGCTCGCGGAAGCAGTAGAGGAAGACGGTGAGCGCGCCGATATCCATGGCGTGGGTGCCGAGCCAGACGAGGTGCGATTGGATGCGCGTCAGCTCGTTGAGCAGGATGCGGAGGTATTGGGCGCGTTCGGGAATCTCGAGGCCGAGCAACTTCTCCACCGCTAGGCAGTAGGCGAGGTTGTTGGTCATCGGGCAGAGATAGTCGATGCGGTCGGTCAGCGGAACAACCTGCTGGAAGAACTTGGCTTCGCAGGTCTTCTCGATACCGGTGTGCAGGTAGCCGATGTCCGGCGCGAGCGCGACTACGGATTCGCCGTCGATTTCGACCACGAGGCGGAGCACGCCGTGGGTCGAAGGGTGCTGCGGACCCATGTTGATGACCATCGTCTGGTCGCCGTGGTGAGGAAGCTTGGCATCAGCAACGACTTCTTCGATGCCGGGATTGATCTGGTCAGGAGCAGCGACGGGTGCCATTAGCGGTAGCCCTCCACGGGGTAGTCCTTGCGCAGTGGGTGCCCGTTCCAGTCTTCGGGCAACATGATGCGGCGGAGGTTGGGGTGGCCGCCGAAGTGAACGCCGAAGAGGTCGAAGACTTCGCGCTCGTAGAAGTTCGCCGAGGGCCAGACGGTCACGATGCTGTCGATGGATGGGTCTTCGCCGTTGAGCCGAACGACGAGGCGCAGACGCTGCTTCAGCGAGTGCGAGAGGATGTGATAAGTGACGTGAAAGCGGGGCTCGGAGGGGTACCAGTCGACTGCAGTAACGGTCTCAAGGAAGTTGTATCCGGCTTGCTGGGCGGCCTGACAGGCGGCGATAACGTTTTCGCGGGCGACGGTAATGGTCAGCTCGGCGCGGTCGTATTTGGCATCGGTGGCCAAGGCCGAAAGGGCTTTTACGGCGGGATTGTCAGGATGGGCTGCGAAGACGGCTTCAGTACCGGTAAGGGCTGTTGCGGGATCGTACATAACTAGAGGTCTCCCTTGTCGTTGGCCCAGTCGAGGATACCCTTTTTCCAGACATAGAAGAGGCCGACGGCGACGAAACCGAGATAGACGAGCATCTCGTAGAAGCCGAACATGCGGGAACCGGTGATGCCAGGCAGGCGTCGGAAGATGACGGCCCAAGGAAGCATGAAGACGGCTTCCACATCGAACAGAATGAAGAGCATGGCTACCATGTAGAAGCGAACCGAGAAGCGGCCGCGGGCGTCGCCGATGGGGTCCATACCGCTCTCGTACGTGCCGCCCTTGGTGCGGGAGTTTTTATGTTTGCCAAGGATGAAGGAGGCACCCACCATGCCGCATGCAAGCCCAAGGGCCACAAGAATCTGAAGCACAAGGGGAACGTAATTCCATATGTAGGGGTAACTTTGCATGGCCATCTTCGACTCTAAGATTGCGGCTGGCAAGTGTCAAGTAAATGGCTTTGTTTGTGCGGCTATCGAAGGAGTGCGGTATATGCGTTGATGATGCGGTCGCCGAACTGCGCGGAGATGAGTCCGCCGATGGAGAGAAAGCTGCCAAAAGCTAGCTTGGTAGTGCGTTTTGCTTTGCCTTGGATCAACAAAATTGCGCCGTAAATGCTGGCGAGCAGGACTCCGATGAAGAGGGAAAGAATTGAGGGCCAAAAGCCGAGGAAGGCGGCGATCATGGCGAGGAGTTTTACGTCGCCGAGGCCCATGCCCTCGCGGTGGCGGAGGGCTTTGTAGAGCCAGCGGATGATCAGGAGGACGAGGGCGGCTCCTACGATGGCGGCGATGCGGCCGAAGATGAGGCTTTCAGGGCCGGTGAGGAAGACGTTGCCATGGTCGGTAACGCCTCCGGGGCTGGTGAGGTGAAGGCTGTGTTTGGTGAGGAGGACCTGGTCTTCGGTGGGACCGAGGAATATGGCTTGGATGCAGACGATGAAGAGGGCTATGGCGATGCCGGTCAGGGTGAAGGCATCGGGGAGGGTGAAGGTCTGCCAGTCGATGACGGTGAGGCCGATCAGGAGGAAGCCGAGGATGGCGATTGCGACGATCTCCAGGATTTGGATTGTGCTGAAGGGTGCCATCGCGATTTGTTTTGCCTGAAATGCGAACCAGAGGGCGACAGCTAATTCAATTACTGGGTAGGTTAGGGGGATGGATTTCTTACAGTCGCGGCAGCGGCCCCGCAGGAGGAGCCAGCTTAAGAGGGGGATGTTGTCGTACCAGCGGATGGGGGAGTCGCACTGAGGGCAGTGGGAGCCGGGGCTGATGATTGATTCTCGTTTGGGGACGCGGGAGATGCAGACGTTCAGGAAGCTGCCGAAGAGGAGACCTATGAGGAAGGCGAAGAGCGGGATCACATTTGGAGTATACGGTCTTGGTGATTAGGTTCGAGGCTGGATGCCTACCCGTATTTTTTTGTGCAAAGTATTCAATCGAGGCTGGTTAGGTTCGTACTTTTGGTTTTAGGGCAGACAGTATCATGCGGCACGCGGTTAGTGACATAAACAAGCAACGGCGAAATACAGGGATCCTTCACTGCGTTCAGGATGACGACGTGGAAGGGATGACCATGTGACGGGAGAATGATATGGAAGGGAGAATAACGACGAAGAGGATATCGGCGCGTAATGATGGGTAATTTAGAAGTCGACGTGCATTCTTAGGGATTCGACGAGGACTGGGCCGCGGTCTCGGTTGTAGCCGGGGTTGGTGATGGATTGCAGGTCGAGGGCGTAGTAGACGCCGCGCCAGGCGTGCAGATTGTAATAGCCCTCGACGATGTTTTCGCGGCCGTAGTTCAGGTTGCCGTCACCGAGGAGGAAGCCCAGGCCGCCTAGTTGCAGATAGGTCTGGTGGTCTTTTTTGATCGCGTTGGAGACGAAGGTTACGCCTAGCTTATCGGCGGGGCGGGACCAGCCACGGCCCGAATAGTCCGCGCCGAAGGAGAAGGTCTGGTCGACTTCGGTGTAGGCGAAGGATTCGTGCTGGCCCTCGTTCCAGCCGATGCGGGTGAAGGCGCGGAGGTCCCGAGTTATTTCCTGTTCAGCGTTGAGGGCAAAGCCGTACTTCACGGAGCCGAACTTTCGGTGAGCGACGATGTCGGGTTTGGCGTCCTGTCCAGAAAGGTAGGCTCGATTGGCGTCGCGGTAGAGGCCCATGTTGGCGTGGTTGACGAAGCTGAGCACTCGGACGGTGCCTTTGCGGTCGGCGGCGACGAGAGGGCCGAGGAGCGGCTTGCGGAGCTCGAACTCCATGTTCTGGCCGCTGGCCCGGCTGATGGCCCAATCGAGGTCGATGCCGTTGGCGGTGGTGGGCATGGCGGCGATGCCGTAGCGGGCGGACCAGTTTTTGTCGTCGTACTCGAGGACGCCGGCGTAGGTGTAGCCGCGGGTATCGGCGGCGTAGTCCCATGCGCCGTTGTTGTCGATGGTCCAGTTGAGGAACTGAAGGTGGCTGTCGGAGCCGACGGAGTTGATGTCGAAGTAGTCAGGCAGGCTCATCTTGCCGAAGTGGAGCTCGAAGCGGCGTTCGGGGACCTGTGTGGCAAGAGAGAAGGGGGTTCGCTCGCTGTCTACGAGCTTGTTGGTGAGACCAAGGGTCTGGTGGATTTGGACGCGGGCGATATAGGGCTTCGAGCCTAGATTAGGGTTGCGGACTACGTCGAGATTCGTGAAGCCGGCCAGGCCGAGCGCCTCGCTGATGCCGCGGCCACCGGAGGATTCGATATCGAGGATGGCGTCGGTGCTGTATTTGGGGTTGCGGTTGACCTGTGCTCCGAGGAAGAGGGTTCCTAGCAGTGAAGTTTTGTATTCGCCTTCGGGGCGAAGGCTGTTGATGCCCTCGTAGGGGGAGTTGAAGGGGCCGTGGCCCTGGAGGATGATGTTGGCCTGGCCGGTCGCGAGAAAGTGCGAGGTCTCGGAGTGCGGAAACATGGTCAGCGGAGGGTCTGTCTCGGCTGCGGGAGACGGAACTCCGGGCTTGCTGGGGTGAGGGTCCTCGGGCAGCATCTCCTGGGCGTACCCAGTGAGTGTGAGCGACAGAAGAAGGAGAGCTGCCAGTGCTTGCATCGAGTCCTTGACGATTCGGGGCGATCTTATTGAGGGTGCCGGAAGATTGTGAATATAGAGCAAACAGCCTGCCTTCAGAGAGAAATAGGAGAAGGCAGGCTGCATTGATCCGGGGTCATCGTCCTGGTCGGCGAGGATCGCGTCCGCGTGGGCGGGCAATGCGAACCAGACGCAGGCCAGCGGACAACGCTCATCCGCGGTTTCGACCCAGCGGCGAACCATATCGGTGCGCGGACGGATTGTGTGCGCTTTGCGCGAAATCCGTTTGGTCATTTGCAGGATCATGGGCTGACTTCTCCTTTCTGCGTGCAAGACTGGTGTTAGGCTTGCGTGGCGGGATGGCAATGTTGATAGTATACCCCCGTAGGGTATAAGAGGACGATAAATGTCACATGTAAATCGCGAAAAGGCGAAGCTGCTGAACAGAATGAAACGGATTCGCGGGCAGATGGAGTCGGTTGAGCGAAAACTGGCAGCGGAGGATCACGATTGCGCTGAGGTTTTGATGCTGCTGGCTGCGGTGCGTGGCGGGATCAACGGGTTGATGGCGGAGGTTCTGGAGGATCATATCCGCCTGCATCTTCTGCAGGACGGCCACGCTCCGTTGACGCCGGATCTGGGAGAAGACCTGATCGATTTGGTACGGGCGTATCTGAAATAAGTCTGGGTGATCGGCTCCCAGGCGGTTGTTGCCGCCCGGGAGCGACGTGTTTTAACGACCTTTGACCCCGACAGCTACGAGACCGACGCCGGCGACAAGGGCGAGGGTGCTGAGGATGGGGGAGATCGGGAAGGTGTCCTTGGTTTCGTGGGAGACCTGGATCGGTCCGAGATCGACGTCTTTTTTCTGGTGGGTAAAGGAGATGCCTCCGGTGGCAAATCCGATGATGGCCAGGAGAATGAGCAAAGCTCCGATGATGGTTGCCGGTTTCATTTGATGGGGATGTACCTTTCCTGCGTCTACGTGCGCGTTGTGGAGTGAGATGCGTAAGTTATTGCAAATCGCTGCCTTGTAGTCCGAATGGACGGGATGTGTGTTTGGTTTGGTAAACTTGCGGCGTTCTGTGGCAGTTCGGGAGGATACTTTGCTGAGTCGATCCATTCCTGTAATTGCGTTGTTTTGCACAGTGGCGAGTTTGGCCCAGCAGCCGGATGCTGGTGGCTCGCTGAGCGGTAGGCTTACCGATCTTACGGGGGTCGGCGTATCGGGGGCTACGGTCAGGGTGCTGCAGCTAGGGTCGGAGCTTTCGCGGTCGACTGTAAGTGACGGGAACGGCCGATATCAGTTTTTCGATCTTCCGGATGGTCAGTACGAGGTGACGGCGGATCGGGCCGGCTTCGCGAACGAAAAGCGAGTTGTACGGGTGCGGGCGCTTCAGGCCACGATGGTGTCTATGCAGCTTGGAAGTGCGGAGCCCTCATCAGATTTTCCCGGTCAACGGCTTATCTTCAATGCGCCGCAGTCTCGCACAACGCCGTCCCTGCTGGATGCGCGCGATTCCTCCGATGGCGCGGAACAGGCATTGCAGGCGCCGAACATGGCCGATGGATTGATGGCGATCCAGGAATTCCGGGTGATGAGCGACGCATATCGGGCAGGCTTGGCTGGGTATATCAGTATGCCGGGCCAGAATCCAGGCATTCCACATGGCGAAATGTATGGGTTGGCTGGTTCGACGATTGGATTGAATTGGATGAGAGCACCACTTCACCTTCCGCAGGCCCAGTATGGCGGCTCGGTAGGAGGCGCAATCAATCGAGGGCCGTCTTCGTATTTTGTTGGCTTCGATCAGAACTCGGTAGATCGAAGCAAGCTTACTGTTGGAATGCCCAACGCGTCGGAGGGAGCGGTGGAACATTCCGTAGTGTCCAATCAGATTCTGGCGCGAATCGATCACCGGTTTAGCGGGAACGATACGGCAAGTGCCCGTTATAGCAGGACGGCGATGAATGGAAATGCGCAAGTGCCTGCTACGCCTTCTGCTGGGCTGAATTTGCAGCAGCAGTCTGGGATGGTCAACAATACCGTCGCGATCTCCCCAAGCACTGTAAATGAAACGCAGACCCAGTTTGTCGATGGGAGCGTCCAACTCGTGCCAGGGATGGGGGCGAAGGGAGTTCAGGCGAGTGTCCCGACGATGCGTCGGTACAGAGTCTACGAGGCTGCGGACAATCTCTATCGCCAGATGGGACGCCAGAGCGTGCGGATGGGTGGCGATTTTCTCTTCAACCAAATGAGTATTGCCTTTTTGGAGGGAGCAGGTAATGCAAGTTTCAGCCAGTCTGCGCACTCTGTTGGGTTCTATGCTCAGAACCAATGGAAGATGAGGCCGGATTTTGTAGTTACAACCGGAGCTCGCTATGACCTTCAGTCTCTGAAGGGAATCCATGCCGATACGGATAACTTCGCGCCTCAGGTTGGCTTTGCGTGGGCACCGGGTGGGTCGAGGAGCACTGTGATTCGAGGAGGGGTCGGTGTGATGTACTCGCAACTCCCTCTCCCATTGATCTCCGGGGCACTTGATTCAAATGGTGCGGTCAATTTGGCGAGGTCGGGACGGGTTGCCGTCAGCCAGGATAGTTGGCCGATTGCTAAGCTTGGGACCTTCGATACGGTTGATCCGAGGATTCAAACTGCGTATGCGCAACAAGAGAGTCTGGAGGTGGAGCAGCAGCTTGGGGCGCGGACGACGGTCTCTGCCAGCTTCCAGCATGTGAGCGGACGCTCGCTTGAAACCGCGGGTTATAGCGCTGCTGCGGTTTGTGCGGATTCCGCTGGATGCAACGAGGGCAATGAATATTTCCACGGCGGATCGCGGTATACGTCTGGATCGAATTCCTCCTACAACGGACTCTCTGTGGCCTTTGCTCAGCGACCGCTGCGGTGGGGCGACTACAAGGTCTCGTACACCTATGCGCAGACGCAGAGCTCTGCAGGGCAGGAGTTCAACGAGCTCGTTGGGGATCAGATGCGCCAAGTAGCCTTTACCGGGGCGCTTCATACCTCCGCCGATACAGCGACTAATCTTTGGCAGCTTCTGAACCATAACTTTGCGTTGAGCGGGTACGGAGACTTTACGCGGCGAAATGAGCTGCCCGGGCTGGATTTTATTCACTTGAACGCGCAGTTGGTCAAGAGCTTTCAGCTTGGCACACGAGCTCGGCTGGAGGCTGTGGCGCAGACCTTCAACATGCTGGAACATCGCAATTACTCGCTGGACAAGGCAAGGGAAGAGCTCGGCGATTATGGGGTGGATATTCTCTCGTCGTATGAGCGGATGGCCGCGCTGGGGACTACGAACGGTAGCCAGATTGGCCTGAGACTGAAGTTCTGACATGCGAACTTGCATGGGCCGGATGGTCGGAGTAGTCTGCGGATACACGGGAAAGGAGGATGATCCAGCCTATGAAAATTGACAGTAACAGTTGCATCGACAAACGTGAGGTGACTGAGGCTTAGAGCGTCCCTTGCTCTAGACCTGGCGGTCTTTTCAGAAGTAGCGAAGATCCTTGCCGAGGCCCGTTCCGAGTGGGGACGCCTCAGGTCAATCTCAACAGTTCACCGACGAACGGCTCGCAACTCTTCGGAGTGCGGGCTGTTTGTGTTTAATGCGGACGGCGGCTTTAGAATGACGCTATGACACCCCTCGTTATTGCCGGAAGAGCCTTTCAGTCGCGACTTATTGTTGGAACGGGAAAGTACAAGGATGGGACGGAGACGCAGGCGGCCATTGAGGCCTCGGGCGCGGAGATGGTTACGGTGGCGGTGCGGCGGGTGAATCTTGACCGCTCGAGCGAGTCTTTGCTGGATTACATCGACCCGCAACGGTACTTTTTGCTGCCGAATACGGCAGGTTGTTATACGGCTGAGGAGGCGATCCGGGCGGCTCGGTTAGGGCGGGAAGTGGGGCTTTCAGATTGGGTGAAGATCGAGGTGATCGGGGACCAGCAGACTCTCTATCCGGATGTTCATGCGACGCTTGAGGCTACTCGGGTGCTGGTAAAGGAAGGGTTTACGGTTCTTCCATATACGTCTGATGACATTGTGTTTGCAAAGCGCTTGATTGATGTTGGAGCGGCGGCGGTGATGCCGCTGGGCGCTCCGATCGGCAGCGGGCTGGGGTTGCAGAATACGGCGAATCTGAGGATTCTGCGGGAGCTGATTACAGAGGTTCCGCTGATTGTGGACGCGGGGGTGGGTACCGCCTCGGATGCGGCGGTGGCGATGGAGTTGGGCTTCGATGCTGTGCTAATGAATACGGCGATTGCGCAGGCGAAGGATCCGCTGCTGATGGCTGAGGCTATGCAGCATGCGGTGTTGGCGGGGCGGCAGGCGTTTCTTGCAGGCAGGATGCCGAAGAAGCTGTATGCGACGGCTAGTTCTCCGTTGGACGGGATTTCAATTAAGCAGTGAATGGTGAATGCGATGGAGATCGCGCATGAGGTAGTAGACGATCAGTATCCCAATCAGCGTGATTCCACCTCCTATGCTGAAGGCGACTAAGTGCTGACCGATGCCGTAACTACCATCATCGTCTGCTTCGGGGTAGAAGCTTTTGGAAGGGTGCTCAGGGCAGTAGCGTATCGAAATGACGTCTTCGTGGTGAAGGTAATCGTCTTGCTCGCTTGTGTAGTCGCGAAACTGGCCGGTATAACGCTCTTCGCCGACGCGGTAGGAGTAAATGACAGCATAATGGCCCGGCTCATCGCGTAACGGTTCAGTCCAGTCGACAGAGAAGATGAGTGCGTTGGTGATAGGCCACTGCTCTTTGGGTGTGTTCACGCTGCAACATTATTACCATAGCGATGGGGTGTTCCTTCTGACATCTACTTTGCCGGAAAGCTGGAGTACACTTCGGCCATGCGGGTCTTTGGTATTGATTGCGGGACAGAGTTCACCGGATATGGTGTGGTCGAGGTGGACTGTGAGGCGCGGATGCCGCGTCTGGTGCATCTTGCGGCGGGGACGATTCGGCTGAGCAAGAAGGAAAAGACACCGCAGCGGCTGGCGCAGGTATATGCCGAACTGACGGGCTTGCTGGCGCTGCATCAGCCGGAGGTGGTGGCTATTGAGGAAGTCTTCTTCTCGGCGAATGCCAAGTCGGCCTTGAAACTGGGGCAGGTTCGCGGGGTAGCGATGCTGGCGGCGGCGAGCTGTGAGCTTCCGGTGGTGGAGTATGCGCCGCTTTCGATCAAAAGCGCGGTTGTGGGTTATGGTCTGGCGGCGAAGGAGCAGGTGCAGTTTATGGTGACTCGACTGCTGGAGCTGGATGAGGCGCCGGAGTCGGCAGACGCGGCAGATGCGCTGGCTATTGCTATATGTCATATTCATACATCGCAGACGCTTCTGCAGCAGGGGCCCGTTCGATGAAGATTGCAGCGTTAATGTTTCTTGGGGCGGCATCGCTTGCTTTGGGCCAGCCCGTGTCGCCGACCGATCCTCCGGCTGTACTGCAGGGGCAGGTGAGCTTTCAGTTTGAGCGGGCAGGATTGCCGGTGCCTCGATACATGTTGGAGGTTCATGAGGATGGGACGGGAAGGTACCAGGCCGATGAGTCAGCGAGTGTGCCGAGTCAGTCGAGTTCGGCTGCGCAGTATGTAGGCGGGAAGCATATCGATCGACCGATAACGCTGACTCCGACTACGGTGGCGAAGATCTTCAAACAAGCGCGTGCGCTCGACCACTTCAATGTTGCTTGTGCTTCGAAGGCGAAAAATATCGCGGATACGGGCAAGAAGACGCTGACCTACGTGGGACCGGACGGTCAGGGTTCGTGCGTGTACAACTACTCCGACAACAAGGGCGTTGCCGCGTTGTCGGATATGTTTTTGGCAATCGCCTTCACGATGGATGAGGGACGGCGGCTGGAGTTCTTTCATCGCTACGACCGGCTTGGTCTGGACTCGGAGATTACGATGCTGGCGCACGAGGCGGACGAGGGCCGGGCGCTGGAGTTGGGGACGATCGCGCCGACTTTGGTCTCGATTGAGGGCGATACGGCGCTGATTCAGCGAGTCCGCTTGAAAGCGGGAAAACTGCTGGAACAAGCAAAAGATGAGAAATAAATGCCGTGACGAGCGTCTAACCATAAGGCGTCGAAGATTGGCCAAGGATCGTTATGCTGAATCGTTTGGTGTTGCTGCGGGGGCTTAAGGTTTGGGCCGCGGGATTGGCATGTCTTTTGTTCTGCGGATTGGCTGCTACTGCTCGGGCTTATGATGTGCCGGCACAACGCTCTGTGCGACTTAGTTATCTGCAGGGAAACGTTACTGTCTCCCGGATGGACGGCACCGGTGGGGTAGCGGCGCCGTTGAATATGCCGCTAACTGAAGGGTCGCGGGTGACGACCGCTGAGGATGGACAGGCAGAGGTGGAGTTCGAAGACGGGAGCCTGGTGAGGCTGACTCCGAATAGCTCGCTTGGCCTGGATCATTTGAGTGTGGATACGGCGGGCAACTATCAGACGCAACTGAGTCTGGCGCGTGGGTTGGTTTACGCAGAACTGCGCGCGGCTTCGAAGTATGCGTACCAGTTGAATGTGGATGGAGCGTTGGTTTCACCAGTTGAAAATGCGACGATTCGCGTCAATCTGGATGAGCCGCCTGCTGTGATCGCGGTGCTTACGGGCAGGGCTCACGTGGAACGTACCTACGACGCTGGGGGCTATCGAACCGATGTGCGTGGGGGCGAGACATTGACGGCTGATCCGTTCGATACGAGCCGGTACTTCCTGTCGCAGCAGATTACGCAGGACTCCTGGGACAACTGGAACGAAGAACGCGATCAGGCGGCGGCAGATGAAGCGGCGGCCCGAACTGCTGCGCGCGACAGCCTTCAAGGAGCACAGGGCTATGGCTGGTCTGACCTTGATGCTAATGGGAGCTGGTACGACGTTCCAGGACAGGGGCAGGTGTGGCAGCCGACAGTGGCGATGGACGCGAACTTTGATCCTTATGGCTACGGAAGCTGGGTCTGGTCTCCCGGGGGATATGTATGGGCATCGGGATATAACTGGGGCTGGACGCCGTTTCGCTGCGGCAACTGGTCGTACTGGAATGGCTTTGGATGGGGTTGGGCGCCGGGAGTCAACTGCGGTTTTGGCGGATGGGGTTTTCCGGGCGGCGTGTTCGTGATCAATATTGTGCGGCCACCGCATGGTTATCCCTTCCCGGTGCGGCCTATCCATGGCCCGACCGGTGTTCATCCGATTGTTGTGGTTAATTCGGAACATGGGCCAGCGATGCCGGTTGGAACTGTTCGAGGTCCGCGGACCATTGCCGGGCATTTAGTGGAGCCTTTGCCGCCCGTCGGGCACAGCTATACGTCTCGGGGTGGCAGTGCGATGGGAGCTTCGTTGCAGCGCGATTTTCCGATGGATCGTAACCATCAGCCAGTGATTGGCCGCGTGGGAGGAGCTCCAGCATCCGGCTTTAATGCGGAAGGTGCTCCAGTTGTAAGACCGGCGAGTGAAGCGCACTCCTCCGATGCATGGCGGCAGAGGAACGCCAGATCTGTGGATGGGACTCCACCTTCGGGCCAGCCGATGCGTCCGCCACCGCCAAGTAGTCAGCGGATGGATGCGGTTCAGGGGCTTCACCCGGCTCAGGAACAGCCGGATGACGTTCGCCGCGCACCGCGTCCGAATCCGCCGGCTCAGTCGTATGTGCCCGGGGAAGCAAGTCGTCCAGCGCCACTGAATCCGGTAGCTCGGCCGATCTACCCTTCGTCGTATCAGGCTCCTCATTCGATGGCGCCGCCTCCCGCTCCGCGACCGATGTCTTCAGCGCCGCCTCCTGCTCCGCGAACAGCCCCTGCACCGACGGCACCGGCTGCTCCCAGGGCTGCGCCAAGTCCGAAATAGAGGTTGGACGGTTCGGAATTAAGCTGTCTGGCTTTTCGTCAAAGCCCGGTAAAGCTCTGCCATCGGTTCTAAGGCCAGGGCTTCTGCGCGTGCCTGCAGCGGAATGCTGGTCGGCCATGCCGCGGTAAGTTGGTCGGCTGGATATCCAGCAGCTCGAAGATTGTTCTGCAGGGTCTTGCGCTTTTGTGCGAAGCATTGGTGGAGGAAGGTATCGAAGCCAGAGGGATCGACGCCTAACTCCTCAAAGCGCGGAGCAAATTCGAGTCGCAGAACAGTGGAGTAGACCTCCGGCGGAGGCGAAAAGGCCGAGGGAGGCAGGGTGAAGAGGTGATCGACCTGCGCGTTCATCTGTGCCGTGGCTGAGAGTAGACCGTAATCCCGAACACCGGGAGCGGCCGAGACGCGGTCGGCTACCTCGCGCTGCATCATCACGACGGCTCGCGATACGATACCCGCGCTGCCAGCAGCAAAAAGCTGCAGCAGGATGTCGGAGGTGATGTAGTAGGGCAGGTTGCCGATGACGTCCGCTGTCTCGCCTTCAGGGACCAGCGCTTTCAGGTCTGTCTTCAGCACATCGGCCTCGATGATCTGGACCTGAGGCTGGTTGCGGAAGCGAAAAGTCAGTTCAGGCGCGAGTGCACGGTCGAGTTCGAGGGCGATCAGCTTTTTGCAACGGCCTGCGAGGATCTCGGTAATGGCTCCTTTTCCGGGGCCGATTTCGATAACCGTACGTTGGGAGAGGTCGCCTAGAGCGTCGACGATGGCGTGACGAGCGGCATCATCTACAAGAAAATTTTGTCCCAGCTTCGGCTTGTGTTTCATATGCATCCAATATCTTCGGCTTGTATCTATGTCTGTTGTATAGACTAACTGTTTGATCGCGAAGACAAAGGAAGGCTACATGCATATTGTATTTGCAGCATCGGAGTGCGCACCCTGGGCGAAGACGGGAGGTCTGGCGGATGTCGTCAGCAGCCTGCCGAAAGAACTAGTCAAGCTGGGGCATAAGGTCAGCGTCTTTCTGCCGTACTATCGCCAGGTCGCGAAGCTTGTGCCTGACGCTCCGGTGATGCTCCCTAGTGTGACGATTCCGTTTCCGTCGTACAACCGCTTCGTGAGCATTCTGGATGGCGGAGTGACGGATGGGGTACGGATTTATTTTGTGGATAGCCCCGAACTCTTCGATCGCGAGAACTTTTATGCGACGCCGTCGGGGGATTATCCCGATAATGCAGAGCGCTTTGGCGTGTTGTGCCGCGCGGTTATCGAGGCGACGAAGGTGCTTGGTGTCCCGGATGTCTTCCATGTGCACGATTGGCAGACGGCCATGCTCGCCGTGCTGCTGCGCTCGACCTACTACTTTGATCCGGTGCTGCGCCATGTGCCTGTTGTGCTGACGATCCACAACGCGGGCTATCAGGGATGGTTTCCGCCGCGGACCATGGAGACTCTGCTGTTGCCGTGGGATATGTTCACCTTTGAGAAGTTGGAGCAGAACGACAATGTCAATTTTCTGAAGGGTGGCATTGTCTATGCCGACGCGCTCACGACCGTAAGCCAGAAATACGCCCAGGAGATTCAGACGGCGGAGTACGGGAACGGATTGGAAGAAACGATACGACGGCGTAGTGGAGATCTCTTCGGCATATTGAACGGTGTCGATTACGACGAATGGAATCCGGCGACTGATCCGCACATCGCGGCGCATTATTCCGCTGAAAAACCTGCCGGGAAAAAGGAGTGCAGGCGCGATCTGCTACATGCCTTTGGATTGGAAGGCGTAAGCGATGAGACGGCTGTGATCGGCATTGTCTCGCGCTTTGCGACTCAGAAGGGCTTCGATTTCATCGTCGAAATTATGGACCGGCTAGTGAAGGAGGACATGGTTCTGGTGATGCTCGGCAACGGCGAGGAGTACTACGAAAAGCTACTGGTTGAGCTGGCTGAACGGTATTCGTCGAAGGTGCGGGTCCAGGTGAAATTCGATAACGTGATGGCGCACAAGATCGAGGCCGGAGCGGATATGTTCCTGATGCCTTCACGCTACGAGCCCGGTGGATTGAACCAGATTTATAGCTTGAAGTATGGAACCGTGCCGATCGTTCGCGCAACTGGTGGGCTGGATGACACGATTGATGAGCAGCCCGATGGCGGCGGCAATGGTTTCAAGTTCTGGGGTTATAACTCTGCGGATTTGATGGCTGCGATACAGCGTGCGCTTGGCGTCTTCCATAACAAAAAGCAGTGGGCGAAGATGATGAAGCGTGGCATGATGCAGGACTTCTCGTGGGAGAAGCCTGCTCAGGAGTACGTCCGCGTGTACGAGCGGGCGATGCAGAATCGGAGTTAGGTTGTTCGGCGCCGCTGCAGGAAGCGGTGCAGCGGAATGCCGAGCAGGATGATGCCTGAGCCGATCAGCGAGTTGCGCGGCTGGTCGGCGAAGGAGAAGACCAGAAGAACGATTGCGGCGAGGATGAAGAGCGCCGGCAGGAACGGATATCCCCATACGCTGTAGGGACGACTGCCAGGAGCGTCGCGGCGACGGAAGATAAAGATAGTGCTGGAGGTCATGGCGTAGAAGAGCCACTCGCCAAAGATGGCCAGCGAGAAGAGCGCCTGAAATCTTCCAATGGACAGCAGCAGCAGGGAACTGAGCACGGCCTGAAGTATGAGCGCGGTAGATGGAGTATGAAAGCGCGGGTGAACGTGAGCGAGTCCTTTGAAGAAGAGGCCATCGCGCGCTGCGGCGAAAGGCACTCTCGCCCCGGAAAGAGACGAGCCGACGAAGGTTGCAGCGATGCTGACTGCCATTCCGAGCGAGACCAGCGTTGCTCCCCAGTGTCCAGCGACTAGCCGCATGGCATCGGCGGCGGGGCGGTCTACGGAAGCGATGACACCGGCGGGTAGGACATATTGGATCGCCGCGTTGGTGATCATGTAGAGTGCGCCCACGATGGCGACACCGGCTATCAGAGCGATAGGCATGCTGCGTTGCGGCCGCTCGACCTCGCCTGCCATCGTAGTTACGTCGCTCCAACCGTCGTAAGCCCACAGCGCGGCGACGAGCGCGACCATGAAGCCAGAGAAGCCTCGCTTTGCGCCAACGAAGTCTGTTGCGAAGTTATGCCATCCGCCATGGGCTGAGCCTGCACTGAAGCAGAAGCCCGCGATGACGAGGATAAGCAATCCCTTAAGCCATGTGAGTACGAGCTGAACATTTGCAGAGCGCCGCGTGCCGACGATGTTGAGGAGGGTGATGAGCCAGGTGACGCATATGGCGAAGAGTTGGCCCCATAACAGGCCTGCGAATGCTGGCTGCGAGAACGTGCTGAAGATGGTGAAGGTCGCGAGAACTCTGGTCAGTCCCGATGCAACTGTGGCCAGCGATGCTGGCTTGGCTACAGTGATCTGGGTCCACATGTAGAGGAAGCCCATTTGATCGCCATAGGCTTCGCGCAGGAAGGCATATTCGCCGCCGTATTTAGGGCGCGCTGCTGCGATCTCGGCGTAAGTCATGGCTCCGAAGAGCGAGAGCAGTCCGCCGACGATCCACACGACGTAGACCATGCTCGAGGATCCGACAGCGGCCATCATCTCTCTGGGAACGAGGAAGATGCCGCTGCCGATGATGATGCCGACGACGATTGCAGTCGCGTGTGAGACGTTCAGTACGCGGGGTAACTCAGATTGTGTTTCTTTCATGGGTTGCAGGGAGGTTAGCACATGAGTGCGTCGTCCCCGCAATCATAAATCGCTAGATGTAGTGCTTAAAGCTGAGCCAATCGCCGAGGATGTTTTTGCGGCGTCCGCGCACGAGGTAGATATTTCGCCGCTCGTAGGGCATGGAATACGGGTTGTCCATGCGTCCTGCGATCTCGACGGAGTCATAAAACTTGTGCATCTCCTCTGGCGTGGCTCCGTTGATGACGATCATGACATCGCCGCTTGCGCCTCCTGGTCCCCAGAGCCAGTAGCTGTTATGGCCGCTGATCGCTGTAGGCAGACCGTGTCCGAGGAAGTTGATCGCGCTGGCTTCCCCATAATTCGAGCCGTAGATGCCGACCTTCGCCTGGTCTTCAGGCGATAGCGAGTGATAGATTCTACTCACCTGATCGACCTCTTCCTGCCAGCCGAAGCGATCCGCATAGAACTGCGGTAGCAGCCCGCTGGATTGGTTCTCAGTGTTGTCGCTCGGGTTATAGAGATGCAGCGCTTTGGTATAGGCGATCCATGTGCGCGGCTGCATGACGGGAATTGCCAGCGGGAGAACCAGAAGGCCGATGACAAGAAGCACGGCCTCCAAAATGGGGAAGGCGAAGACGCGATTGTCAGCGACACGCTGTCGGCTTGCCAAGCGCTGCTCCCATGCGATTCCACCAGCAGCGAAGAGGATTGGATAGATGGGTGCGACGTAGTAGTCCTTTGAGTGCAGTGCCATCATCACTGCGAGGAAGAAGAGGTATGTTAGACCGAGCCAACGCCAATTCTTCGCCAACGGATTATGGAGAAACCAAACGAGACCTGCACCCCAGATCAAAATCGTTGCAGGTTGGAGGTTCAGAATCTGTTTTCCGATGAAGGCCACGGGTGAGAGCTTGATGTTCTTGTTTTCAAGCTGGCCATTACGAAGAAACTCAAGCGTCGGCCAGTGATTATGAATCTGCCACAACAGATTCGGTAGCGCGATGAGAATCAACAGCACGATACCTGCGGCTGCCCACTTACTAAAGAGCAGGCGACGCTGCGGAGTTAGGAGAAGAGCGGCAAGTAGAGCGAATAGAAAGAAGGCCATCGAAGGCTTGTTCAGCAGCCCCAGACCAGCGGATAGACCGAAGCAAATCCAGAGTTTTTCTGATCCGCCGCGCACGATCAAGATGAGCGCGAGAAGGCAGCCCATCCAGAAGACCGATTCGAAGGAGTTCATGGAGAGGAAGCTGTCGGTGCCTAGATACTGCGGGGCAATGAGTACACCGAGCATCGCAAGGCCTTGCGATGGTCTTCGTCCGCCAAGCGACCACGCGAGGATTCCGGTAAGGAAGACGCGCCCTGCGCCGCCGATGGCGGAGAGTAGTCGAAGTCCCACGAGCGATTTGCCGAAGAGCGCGAGTGCGAGTTTTGCCTGAATGGCTACGCCGGGGCCGTGATCGACGTAGCCCCAGGCGAGATTGCGCCCGCAGATGATGTAGTAGAGCTCGTCACGAAAGTATCCGTAGCCGATGTGTGCTTGCCAGAGGTTGGTTGCGACGTGAAGCAGGAGCTTGATAGCAGCGAAGATAGTCGCCAACTTCAGAGCTGATTGGAACGTTGGATCAGCGGGACGAACGACGGTTGAATGTGCACTCGACATTATTTAAGGCTCCGGAGGCTTACAGCATTGCATACGGATTCGCCCTCATGACGGTTCAGGGAAAAAATATTTGCAGAAACTACCCGTCGACCCTCAATTTAGAACGGTAAGGGTGGAAGCTCCTGAAGCAGTCGACTCGCCATCAAAGTACTTCCGGATGCGCTCTGCCGTCGCCGTATTTACGACTGCTGTCAATGCATCAGGTTTCGCTTGTCGTATGCCCCGAACGCTGCCGAAGTGTTCGAGCAGTCGCTGACGTGTCCGTGGACCAACACCGGGGATCGAGAGAAGTTCGCTATCGCGGTCGCGCATCTCTCGGCGTTTGCGATGGTAGGTCACGGCGAAGCGATGGCTCTCATCGCGGATCTTCTGGATCAAGTGAAGCACGGGAGAACGGCGATCCAACACGACAGGCTCGTTCTCCTGTCCATGAACGTAGATGATCTCTTCGCGTTTGGCGATTGAGGCCAATGGCTGCATGGTGACGCCGATCTCTTCGAGTGCGGCATAAGCAGCGTGAAGCTGTCCAAGGCCGCCGTCGATCAGGATGAGAGAAGGGAAGGGTTTGTTGTCGTCGAGCAGCCGCTTGTAGCGGCGTTGAACTACTTCGCGCATGCTGGCAAAGTCGTCGACGCCGCTGACAGTCTTGACCTGGAATTTGCGATAGTCGGACTTCTTCATCGCGCCGTCTTCCCAGACCACCATTGAGGCGACTGTCTCGGCTCCTTGAATGTGCGAGATGTCGAAGCACTCGATTCGGCGCGGTAGTTCTTCAAGCGTGAGCGCATCCTGCAACGCTTCTTGAATCGCCTTGATCGACGGCTGGAGTACGCGGAAACGCTGATCGTAGGATTGCTTTGCATTTTGACAGACGAGATCGACGAGCGAGCGCTTCTCGCCGCGTTGCGGTGCAAGGATTTCGATGCGTTTTCCTGTGCGCTCGCTCAGAACTTCGGCCAGCAAAGCCCGATCTGCAAACTCGACCGGAACAAGGATGGAGCGAGGGATGTAGCTCTGATCGAGATAAAGCTGTTTGAGGAGTGCCGAGAAGAACTCCGCTGGGCTAAAGGCTCCGCCAAGCTCTGATACCGGCGCATATTGGACGACCGAAACCTCTTCTTCGGCCTCGGGAGCCGAAACCGATGGATCAGGTTCCATGCGGGGGACGGGTCGCTCTTCGTCTTTTGCAGCTGCAAGTTCATTTAATGTTTCGGATAGAAATTCAGGAAGGTCTTCCCAGAAAAAATCGCGGCGATCCACGATCTTGCCTCCGCGCATGTGGAAAAGATTCACGGCCAGCATCTCGTTTTCGTAGTGATAGCCGAAGACATCCGCGTCTTCATTCTCTGCGCTGGCGATGCGCTGTTTGTCTTGCATCTGATGCACGGTCACGATCTGATCGCGAAGACGCGCTGCCAATTCGAACTGCTCGGCCTGGGCCGCTGCCTCCATGCGTTTCGTCAGCGATTGCTCCAGCTCATTCGGTTTGCCTTCAAGGAAGAGTTGGACGTCGCGAACTGTTTGTTTATAGGTCTCTGGCGTCGTGAAACCCTCCACGCAAGGGCCGAGGCAGCGCTTGATGTAGTACTGCAGACATGCTCGCGGATGATAGCGCGAGAGATCGACCTTGCAGCTGGGAATGAGAAAGCTGCGATGGATCAGATCGACGAGACGATAGGCGAGATTGCCAGGAAAGTAAGGGCCGAAGTACAGGCTTCCATCTTTGCGAAGACGCCGTGTGACGAAGACTTTTGGATAGCGGTCGCTCATGGTGAGCTTGATATAGGGATATGTCTTGTCGTCGCGCAGCAGAATATTGAAGCGCGGCTTCTTCTGCTTGATGAGGTTATTTTCGAGCGCGAGCGCCTCGTGCTCGTTGGCGACCGTGATGTACTCGACATCGACCGCCTCACGCATCAGCGAGCCGGTCTTTGCATTAGCCTGCGACGCCTCCAGAAAATATGACCGCACTCGCGCACGCAGATTCTTCGCCTTGCCGACGTAGATGACCTCACCCTCGGCGTTCTTGTAGAGGTAGCAACCGGGTTGCGTGGGGATGGTGCGAATTTTCTGGTGGAGATCCATGCGTAAATCAGGTCTGCGTCTCAGTTTAGACGGAGCGCGGCAAAGCAGCATCCTTGAGCGAGGCCTGAGTAGATTTGACGCATATCTGTATCAAAAGTTCCAGACTCCACAGGTTGTCCCTAAGGTTCTGTAGATCAATACGTTATTGCAAGTTGTTGAAAGGGAATAACATATTGCGCGCAATTATTTGGCACGGCGATTGCTGTAGCTAAAGCGTTGAAGATTGTTTCAACCTAAACAGGAGATGAAACGAATGAGCTCCAATATGATGCAGTCGGACAGTTTTACCGATAAGAAGATGAAATCGGCTTTCCAGGTAGCAGTTGCAAGCGCTCTCGTCCTTGGTTTGACCGTAGGATGCTCGAGCAAAAATTATGTCCGCTCCCAGACGGCACCGCTTATTCAACAAACCAACGATCTGGATGCCAAGACTGCGGCTGATCACCGTAACATAGTAGACACCGATGAGCGTGCACAGAAGGGCATTGCTACAGCGCAGAGCGCAGCCGAAACCGCTGACCAGCATGCTCTCGCAGCAGGGCAGTCCGCCGATGCCGCTGGCCGCAACGCTCAAGAAGCGTACAACCGCGTCGATAGTCTGAGCGGCGTAGTCGCCAATCTTGATAACTACAAACCCCTCGCCGATGTCAGCGTCAACTTCGCTTTCGATAAAGCGGTACTCACTGCGGCGACAAGGAGGGAGCTTGATGATTTCGCAACCCACCTTACGAACGCGCGTTTCTACATCCTTGCAGTAACGGGCGGAACGGACTCTGTTGGTGATGCGCAGTATAACTATCAGCTGAGCCAGCGTCGTGCGGATGCTGTGGTGAACTATCTCGCCGCGAAGTACAACATTCCGCCGCGTAAGTTCTATTTGGTTGGCATTGGCAAAGAGTTGGAGGTCGCGAGCAATTCGACCGCCGCTGGACGTGCCAAGAATCGTCGTGTCGAGGTCAAACTGATGACCAATATGAGCGACCAGCCGACGACGGCAGCGGCGCACCCGAACGGCCAGTAGTCACTCAAAGCTTCGCAACAAAAGCCGCTACACAAACCCAATCACAAGCTGCGTGTTCGGAATGCTACGGACACGCAGCTCCCCTCTCCCAGTGGCGGCAGGGAGCATTTTGTACGCCCTGCCAGCCAACCTTGCAGTATTAGGCTTTTATCTTGAAGTAGACAAACCCCAGCAAAGCCGAGGCGAGAATGACCCAGGCAAACTGGTACCAGTAGAAGAAGGGAAAACCCCACAGCGCAGGTGTAGAGCGAGCATAGATATGCGGGAAGCATAGCCCGAGATACGGCAGAGCGAGGAGCAGAAGCCATCTGCTTCTTTTTCTTTTTGGATTAACTGGATCGACTGAATTCATCGTTTCTCTTCTTTGTGAGCCTTACATCCTCTTAGCGCATGATGCTATCACGATGGATGCCGCAAATCGCATGTTCGAGTAAAGTGGAGTTATGGCGTCAATCTCGGCCGAAGAGGCCGCACAGCATCTTCAGGAAGCTGTAGCAATCATGGCTCGCCTGCGCGCGCCCAATGGCTGCCCGTGGGATCGCGAACAGACCTTCGACACCATCAAGCAACACACGCTCGAGGAGACCTATGAGGTCTTCGATGCAATTGAACGCCGCGCATGGCCTGATCTGAAAGATGAACTGGGCGATCTGCTGCTACAGGTGCTCTTCTACGCCCAGATGGCATCAGAAGCAGGGTACTTCACCATCTCCGACGTAGCCGCAAATCTGAATGCCAAGCTTATTCGCCGTCATCCACATATCTTTGGTGAAGTTGAGGCCACTGACGCTGATGCCGTGCTGCGCAACTGGGAACAGATCAAGCGTGCAGAGAAGAAGGCATCTGGCGCGAACCACGACTCGATCCTCGATGAGGTTCCCCGCTCCATGCCGGCCGTGCTCGAAGCCGGAAAATTAGGCTCGAAGGCTGCGAAGGTTGGATTTGACTGGCCGAACGTTGAGGGTCTCTTTGACAAGTTGCAGGAAGAGATTACAGAACTCAAGGCAGAGCTATCGCCCAATGCGGAGAAAAATTCGATAGCCGTGGAGGAAGAGCTGGGCGACCTTCTATTCACCGTCGTCAACCTAGCCCGACATCTCAAGATCGATCCAGAGTCCGCGCTGCGTGCAACGAATGCCAAGTTTCGCCGTCGTTTCCGTTCGATGGAGTCCGCAGCGGGCGGAAGTGAGGCGCTGGCAGCCTCCACGCCGGCGGAACTGGAAGAACGATGGAACCAAGCGAAAAAAAACGTCAGCGAGTCGCAAAGTTCATGAATGTTCATCCCAAAGACAACAGCAGCATAGAGATCCGTCACCTCACCACGTTGGAGCAATTTGAGCGTTGCGTCGTCCTGCAGCTCGAGGTCTGGGGCTATAGTGACGGCGACATTATTCCCCGGCGTGTCTTCGTCGTCGCTCAACGCATTGGGGGGCAGGTGATCGGGGCATTCGACGGTGACACCGTCATCGGCTTTGCCATGGCATTGCCCGGCTACCGCGACGGCTATCCCTATCTGCACTCGCACATGCTGGCGGTACTACCGGAATACCGCAACGCTGGCCTCGGGCGTCGTTTGAAGCTTGTTCAACGCGACGATGCCATCGCCCGGGGCTTCAATCTGATGGAATGGACCTACGATCCGCTGGAGATCAAAAACGCCCATCTAAACATTGCCCGGTTGGGAGCCATCTCGCGCCGCTACCAGCCAGATTTTTATGGTCCATCATCATCACCATTGCAGGGAGGCCTTCCAACGGATAGGCTATACGCGGAGTGGTGGTTGACCTCTCCGCGCGTCGTGAATTTGCTCAGCGGGGAGCCTCAACCGATTCAGCCTCTCGAACGCGTCACGGTCCCGCACGCCATCTACCAATGGAAGCAGGACGCCCAGCGGCGAAGTCTCGCGCAGGAGCTGCAGATAAGTAACCGCGAAGCGCTTCAGTCAGCCTTTCGCCGTGGTCTAGCTGTCGTCGGGTACGAACGTGACTCCGATGGCAACGGCAGTTTTTTGTTAGGCCAGTGGGAAGAACCGAAGCAATAGCTGTGAAAATCAAGATAGCGCAAATGCCAAAGTTTATTTGTAACGGTTACAGTTACTGAATCTCCGAGAAACTGGAAAGCCATATGCTCAACATTGATGCTATTCACCTGCGTGAGATCAATATGCCGCTGGCATATCCCTTCGAGACGAGCTTCGGCCTCACCACCGGCCGTCGCATTCTCTTAGTCGAACTCGAAGCTGATGGCCTGACTGCATGGGGCGAGTGTGTTGCTGGCGAGCATCCCTACTTCAGCGACGAGATGATTGACACTGCCTGGATCATCACCGAGACAGAGTTGGCGCCGAGGCTGTTCGATGCCGAAGTCCACGGAGGCTCGAACTGTCCCGAGATATTCAAACAGGTACGCGGCCATCGCATGGCCAAGGCATCGCTTGAAAACGCCGTATGGGACCTCGAAGCGCAAGCGAAGCGTATATCGCTGGCCGAGCTTCTAGGTGGAACACGCGAAATTATTCCGTGTGGAGTTTCAATCGGAATTCAGCCTTCCCTCGAACAACTCATGGAGAAGATCGAGACAGAGCTTGCAGCCGGCTATCAACGCATCAAGCTGAAGTGCAAGCCAGGCTGGGATAGTCATGTCTTCGAGGCTGTGCGTGAGCGCTGGCCAGACATCATGCTGAGCTGCGACGCCAACTCCGTCTATCGCATGAAGGACCTCGATCACATCGCCGGGTGGGACAGGTTCAAACTTCTAATGATCGAGCAGCCCCTCTGGTTCGATGACTTCTACTTCCACTCCCTGCTGCAGAAGCGAATCAAGACAGACATCTGCCTGGACGAGTCCATCCGCAATCGACGAGATGCTCTGGCTGCAATCGCCATGGAATCATGCCGGATCATCAACATCAAGGTAGGACGTGTCGGCGGTTTCTGCGAAGCGATTGCCGTTCATAATGTCGCTGAAGAGCGCGGCATTCCGGTATGGTGTGGCGGTATGTTGGAGACAGGCATCGGCCGCTCGCACAACATCGCTCTATCGTCGCTGTCAAACTTCTCACTGCCCGGTGACGTCTCCGCCTCCAGCCGTTACTGGGCGCAGGACATCATCGAACCCGAAGTCACCGTCAGTTCTAAAGGCGAGATCGTCGTCCCAACCGGCATCGGTCGAGGCTTTGAGGTGCAGAAGGACCGCATTGAAGCATTGACGGTTCGTAGATGCACACTCCGCACAAAGGCCCGCGTCACAGCCTAGCCTCCAGCTACTTCGGCAGCGGCGAATTCAACAGCACATGAATCGCATCCTGATAGCTCATCTCGTTGACTGACTTGAAGTCCGAGGCTTCCACATTGGTCTTTACGTTCAACGTCTTTACCATCAAAGCCCGTACATTCAGTTGCTCGGTAAAGTTTGTGAAGATCCATCGGCCATCGCCGGCGTCAGTCTGTTCGATCATCAGCTTCCCGCCAGGATAGATGTGCGCCAGCATTCCCCATCCGAAGTTGATGCCGCGAAAGATCGTTCCTTCCATCCGAACGACGTATTTCGTCTTCGCATCGATCCAGACCCTGCCTTTGAGACCGGTTAGGGCTTCCGATGTGGTCGTCGGCGGGGAGAACTTCGGATTTGGTTCATAGTCGAGCACGACCTCGACCATTCCAGGATTCTTTCCCGTCTGCGGCTGTCCGGGCACATAGGTGTACACCATGGCCTCTGGCATCAGCTTGATAAGCGCATCGGCGATCTTGCGTCCTGACTCGTCGCCCTTAACGTGCTTTGCGTAGGCAGAAGGGGACGCAAGCATATCGTTCAGCCTCTGCTGTTCTCCCGTGTCCTGTACATCCGTTAGCGGTTTGCCATCGCGCAGGATCAGCCGTGCCACAGTGCCATCTTTACTCTCGATTACATCGCGCGTCTGGTCACCTTTTTCATCGACCACGTGCATGCGATAGCGCAGATAGGATCGTCTGTGATGCAGCGCATCCAACTCATTCGCGACGGCACCTCTGACCCAGACGAGTGGATCGACTGACAGCGGAGATACCGTCTCCGCCTTGCCGCCAGGCGAATTCTGGGCCATAACGGCATTGCCCGAGGCCAGCAGCGCCACAAATAACCCAAGCGCAAGCCATCGCAGTACCTCCATGCGAATAAGTACATGCCGTTGGGCGCAAACCTTCTTACCCATTCCTGCTCTTGTCAAACGTTGTACTCCCTCGTCTGCATCCGTACGTTCTGCTTATCTTATGTAAATCTTATGTAAGACGGATGTACCGGCCACAAAGTTTTCCCGTTTGCCTCTCGGCATTGGCTTGGGTATAGTTCGGGCAAGGTGCATCATTACGTAGGATCAGGAGATCAGAAGCACATGAAGCCAGCAGAAGGTTCCACCGTCATAGGCAGGTCAGTAACGATCCGGGGAGAACTTACCGGCAACGAAGACCTTTTCATGGACGGTGACATCGAGGGAACCATTACCCTGCCGGGTAGCCGGCTGACTATTGGTCCGAATGCACGCGTCCTCGCCGATATTCGTGGTCTCGACATCATCGTCTTCGGCTCCGTCACAGGAAACATCCATGCGGCCGGTCGTCTCGAACTGCGTCAGTCTGCCTCGGTTGCGGGTGATATCTTTGCGGGCAGGCTCTCGATTGAAGAGAGTGCCACCATCAAGGGTCGCGTAGAGCCTAAAGCTGCCGAGGCATCTTCGGTGCGGGACACGCGCGCCGTTCCCGAAGGAAAGGTCCAGGAAACTCTCGTCCTTGAGCCAAAGGCCTAGAACAGAAAGGGAAGCGGACGTATGCGCAGCCTCTTTGGCGGCAGTGATAGCACAAGCACACGGGCGGCGGACGCAACTCGCGTCCCCCGTCACTCAAGCGGATGGAAGGATTTGCTCAAGTACCTGCGAACGCAGGAGGCACTGCGCATCCTCGACATCGGCCCAACCTCATCCACCAACATCAACTACATCACCAGCCTGGGCCATAGCATTTATATGGCCAATCTGGTTGAAGAGGCCGCTAAGCCCGAGTGGATTATTCCGGGCGAAGCTGGCGAACCGCCTACTTACGATGTAGATGGTTTTCTCGCCAGCAATCTTAACTTTTCCGGCCGCAACTTCGATGTAGTTATTCTGTGGGACACGGCGGATTATCTGCCAGAGCCGCTGCTGGCCCCTGTCTTTTCACGCATTCATCAGGTCATGGAACCAGGCGGACTTATGCTCGCCTTCTTTCACGCGACCATTGACCCTGCCAGCTACTTCTGCCGGTACCATCTCACTGACACTGAATTTGTTGATATGCAGAAGGCGGGGAGCTACCCATTGCTTCGCGTCTACAGCAATCGAAAGATCGAAAACATGTTGAGCGAGTTCAGCAACTATCGATTCTTCCTTGCAAAGGATAATTTGCGGGAAGTAATTATCACGCGATAGAAAATAGAAAATTGCTTTTTACGTAATAAAGCGCAAGCGCGGAATTATAGCGCTTGCGCTTTATAGTCATGTAGCTACCAAACTTAGCTCTTGGCGTTCTGCTTTCTACGCTCGGCCCATCGCTTCTTCATCGCTTCGGCGATGCGCTTGCGTCCCTCCGGGCTCAGTTTGCGCTTCCGCGTTCCAACCGATGCAGCAGCAGTCGCAGTGCCACCATTCTTGCTCCCTTTGGGGCGGCCACGGCCTGTGCGCACGGCTGGAGCTGCAGTTCCCGACAGCAGCGATCGTGCTTGCTGCAGTTTTAGTATTTGTGCATCAATTTCTGCGACGATACGGCTTACTTCCACTTGCTGCCTCCAGTTGGCACCGATAGATAGATAGAGTCACTTGATTCAGCAGGAAAGGCAGAAATCAAATTCCCTGAATGCCACTACATTACGATACAGAAGTAACTAGTTACTGGCAAACAAAGAAATAAGTACTAGGACTTATTCACCACATTGGAATTAGAATTAGCGTCTTTTTTCTCTAAGCCTCTTTGCGGCGCACGTACACTATATCCCGGTCCAGCATCATCCATCTCTTCATAGCGTGAATTTCCGAGGCCGCGGCGTGTATTTATCTCATCAATGCAGTGCTGCAAGCCTTTCAGCGTCTCTTGCTTGTCCCGTGCAAATTCAGCGGCCATGCGGGTTAGCGCATAGGTAACGATATCGCTGTGGTGTAAGTCGTGCATTCCGGGCGCTCGCCGTAGATTAAGCCACAGTCGATGCACGAGTTGTACTTCGTCAGGCCGGATCGCCGGAGCATGCGGCCCAATATGAAAGCTCAGCGACTCACCGTCCGGTTTGATGACATAAAAAGTAAATTGCCGTTTCGGTTCAGGAAGTGCCTCCCACGCCTGGCCTACATGGTAAGCCTGCTCTTCTGCAGTCAGCTTGCTCGATAGGCCGGAGATCACAGCAGCCGCATCGAGCGAATTAGCAGTCTGTACAAGAGCAGCAAAGATATCGCCCGCAGGCACTACAAGCAACGAGATATGTTTGCCAAAGCTTTCCGCTACTGAAACTGCCTTGGTAAAGAGCATCTGCTCGTGTTCGCTGAATAGCTGCTCTGAGGCACTTACATATTCGGGCCCGCCAACACCCATCATTCGCGCGGCTAATACAACCAGGTCCTGCTCATCGGTATTGGTATGAGTTAGAGCCCACTTCAACGCAAACGGTGTGGCGGAGTCTCGCATCGTCACCACTACAGCGCCCGGACGGATCTCCAGTGCATCACGTCCCACCGTGTCCTGGTGTTCCAGTTGAAAGTGTTCTCTCATCTGGCGAGTGGACAGGTCATGGCGTTTTTTGTTGTCTCTTTCCGAGAGCGTAAAGACAATAAAGAAAGCTGCTGCAAAGATGACGCCACTTATCGTAGCTACCGATTTAGTAAATAAATTCACGATGGCGGTAGATAGCAGCACCAGAAAGACCGATATAAGTCCCAGTGGTATCTCCGTTTTACCAATGCGAACATTAAGTGGTACTTTCGCCCCCCGCTCTCCGCGAAACTTCCATCGGAGTACCAGCATGGCCAGTGCGTTGAAAGTAAAACTCCAGATGACACCGAATGCGTAAGCCTCGCCGATGGCCAAAACATTGCCGTGGGTCACCACAATAACAAAGAGCTGAATTCCCGCGACAAGATTAATGATTCGATAGCTCGTTCCGTATTTGCGCTGTGGCTTGCGGAACCAATCTGTAAGTACTCCGTCCTCTGCAACTCGCATCAACACGCCTGTCGAGCCGACGATAGCGGTGTTGACGGCACCCCCGAGGATCAGAAACCCAACCAGTACCACGAAGCCACGGAAGAAAATCCGTAGTAACTCCGGCCCCACCATGTGCATGGCCATCCCCGCGATCAGGTTGTCGCGATAAACATGGACGCGCACTGCGTCGGGAATAATCATGACCGCGAGCAGGGAACAGATGCCGGTAAACATGAAGCTATAAACAGCGATGACCAGGGCTGCACGCTTCAGATTTTTCAGCTTAGGATGTTCGATCTCGCGATTGACCTGCGCAAGCGACTCCTCTCCGCTCATCGCAAGCACCGAGTGGCCAAATGCCATCAGTACACCGAGCAGTCCCAGCGACGAGGCAAACTTCGTGCCTTTCAGAAAGCCAAGTGCGTCGGGGCTAAAGTGAAGATTCGACGGTATAGGCAGCGGAGGAAGTTCTGCTCCACGATGAATGACGGTGAAGATTCCCCATCCCAGCAGAATCACCACCATCACCGTGGTGACCTTCATGATATTCAGGGCTTTTTCGCTCGACTCCTCTATGCCCTTGGTGTTCTGCCACCAGAAGTAAATCGTAATGAGGATGGCGATGGCCGCTGAGGAATAGTCGGGCCTTAGATGGGGCACGATAGCCCAGTGAAATTTAACGGCGCTATACGCCGCCACATCGTTGAACATGCCGATGATGTATTGGCCCGCGGAAACGCCCGATATAGGCCCCGTCAGCACATAGTCGAACATGAGCGCCGAGACGCTTACCTTGGCAAAGGTACCTCCTAAAGCCTCCTTGACGATTCTGTAAACGCCGCCTCTGGTAAACATCGAGCAACTCTCGACGTAAACCGCGCGAACCGCATAGGCAAAGACCATCACGCCCAGAATGAACCATGGCGCAGCTTTACCAACGGCCTCTTCTGCAAGGCCGCCTGCATAGAAGGCGGAAGATCCAAGATCGTTGAGAACAATGGCGGCCGCACGCCAGAAGGAGATGAAGGTAAGCATGACCGACGACGCCACAACAAGGCGTACACGGTTCGATTGCGGCAGAACGATAGTTTGTTTAGTTGCAGCCATTATTAAGCGGACGCAGCATCTGGTATTTTGCGCCCTCGAAAACTACCGTCCAACATCCTAAAGTTTAGATTTGAGCTTATCTGTCGTCAACGCTAATAAGTCAGTGGTTACAGGTCCGGAGCTTCGGTATCTTCGTCTGTTGTTAGTACCTCATGCAGATCACCAACTACCGTGGAGATCACCACGAATAGCGAACCTACCATGCCCGCGAAGAAGAGCGGGACTAGAACTACGGAAAGAATGTGGGTCAGTGTCTCCATGTCCGCAATCCATTGTAGTCTCGAATCGCGGCAATGCTAGACTTCATCTGCGATGCGACGAATTCCTCTGCGGCTCTGGGCCCTGGCCGTGCTCTCCGGCGCCCTTCAGGTTTTACCCTTTCCCATCGCTGGGCCAACGCCTCTCTGGCGAACGGCCTTCTGCTGGATCGCGCTTCTTCCGCTGCTCTTAGCTATTCTCGGAAACGACAAGCGAGGAAACCCACTTACTTTTGGCCAGGGTGCGGTACTTGGTTATCTCTGTGGCTTTGTTTGGTATATGGGTAACTGCTATTGGGTTTACCAGACGATGTATCTCTACGGCGGCCTTCCAAAGCCCGTCGCCGTCGGCATTCTTATTCTTTTCTGTCTTTATCTGGGCCTATATCACGCTTTATTTGGCGCGCTTCTGGCCGCCTTTCGTAATCGCTTCGGACGACAGGCAGCTTTACTGCTGGTGCCTTTTGCCTGGGTTGCCGTAGAGCTTGCCCGAGCACGAATCACCGGCCTGCCCTGGGATCTCCTCGGCATATCGCAAATCGACAGTCCCATACTGACGCGGCTGGCCCCCATCACCGGAGCCTACGGTCTCTCATTCATCATCGCGGCCGTCAATGCACTCTGGCTTGTCCGCATCCGTGTGCGCGAGCGCCGATTCACGCGCACAGCCGTCACTGCAGCCGGCGTCGTCTTCGTCGTGCTTTACGTCGTTGCATTGCGCCGAATCGAAAGCCCAAAGAATGTGCCCACTACCGCTCACGCAACATTAGTCCAGGAGAATCTTGAAGTAGGCGCCGCGAATTTCGGTCCCCAACCCTCAACCCAGCAACTGCTCGAATCTTTCTCCTACCTAAGCCGTTTTCCTTCGCCCCATTTCCTGCTGGGCATTCCCGAGCTTCCGGGCACGCAATCGGTCTATCTCATTCCCCAACATTCACTCGAAGAAGGCACAGAAACCAAAGTTCCTATGCCCACGGACCTCATCGTCTGGCCGGAATCCCCAGCCCCCTTCGAGGAAAACGATCCTCAGTTCCGCGCCGCACTCTCGAACCTGGCTCGCCAGGCCAATGCTCCCATCATCGCGGGCAACATCGGTACAGACCGCAACCCCGACAGCCCGCGCGGCTACAACCTCTTCAACTCCGCCTCCTTCGTCAACCCGCAGGGAGAGTTCGTTGGCCGTTACGACAAAATGCATCTCGTCCCCTTCGGCGAGTACGTCCCCTTCAAGGCACTCTTCTTCTTTGCAAAGAGCCTTCTCTACGAAGCAGGCACCTTCGACCGCGGCCAGCACCGAATCGTCTTCAACACTGGCGGCCACACTTACGGAACCTTCATCTGCTACGAGTCCATCTTCGGCGACGAGATTCGTGAGTTCTCCAAGCTAGGCGCCGAAGTATTGGTCAACATCTCCAACGACGGCTGGTACGGCGACACCAGCGCCCCCTGGCAGCACCTGAACATGGTCCGCATGCGCGCCATCGAAAACCACCGCTGGATTATCCGCGCCACCAACACCGGCGTTACCGCCTCCATCACTCCTTACGGCCGAGTTATCGCCGCCGCCCCGCGCCACATCCGCACCAGCATCCGTGTCGGCTTCGACTACGAACACGACCTCACCTTCTACGCCGCTCACGGCGATCTCTTCGCCTACGCCTGCGCTCTGATCACCGCAATCGCACTCGTATTTAGTCTCCGCGCCAATTTGCCGTAAACTAAAGATCTATGCTCAGTGATCTCGAATACTCTTACTCCCCGGTCCGCGACAAAGTGCGCGATCTGCGGGAGTATCTTTGACTCGGCCCGCCTCCGTCGTGAACTAGCCACAATCGAAGAAAAAACATCCGACCCATCCGTCTGGGCCGACCCCGCACGTTCACAGCCGCTCATGCGTGAGCGCAAGCGCATCGAAACCCTCCTCGCCGACGACGCCGAACTGGCCCGCCGCTCCGACGACATCGAAGCCTACTTCGAGCTAGCCAAAGAAGGCGAAGACACCGAGCCCGATCTGGCCCGTGAAATCCCCGCCCTCGTCGACTTCGCCGACAAGCTCGAATCAAAGACCATGCTCTCCGAGGAGACCGACCCGCTCAACGCTATCGTCGTAGTCCACCCCGGCGCAGGCGGCACCGAGTCGCAGGACTGGGCCGAGATGCTCATGCGCATGTATATCCGCTGGGGTGAGCGCCAGAACTTCAAGGTCGAGATCAACGAAATTCAGGACGGCGACGAAGCTGGCATCAAGTCCGCCACCTTTACCATCAGCGGAGACTTCGCCTTCGGCTTGCTCTCCGGCGAAACCGGCGTCCATCGCCTAGTCCGCATCTCACCCTTCGACTCCGCCAAGCGCCGTCACACCAGCTTCGCCTCGGTCTTCGTCTCGCCCGAAATCGACGACACCATCGTCATCGACATCAAGCCCGAAGATCTCCGCATCGACACCTATCGCTCCGGCGGCAAGGGCGGCCAGCACGTCAACACCACCGACTCCGCCGTCCGCATCACCCACCTTCCCACCGGCCTCGTCGCGGGCTGCCAAAACGAGCGCTCCCAGCACAAGAACAAAGAGAAGGCGATGAAGCTCCTCCGTTCGCGCCTCTACGAATACGAGCTCGATAAGAAGAAAGAGATCAGCCGCAAGCTAGAGGACTCCAAGCTCGACATCAAGTTTGGCTCGCAGATCCGCAGCTACGTCTTGCAGCCCTATCGCATGGCCAAAGACCTCCGCACCCGCGTCGAAGTAGGCGACGTAGACAAGGTCCTCGACGGCGATCTCGAGCCCTTCATTCGCGGCTATCTCCGCATGCGCCGCGAAGGCAACTTCCCAGCCAGCGTCGCCGAAGACGACGAAGTGGCCTGACGACAATCACTTGATTCGGCAACCCTCCGCCTGCATCCAATAGGCGGAGGGAACCGCATGAGCAAATCGAAACAAGCCGATACGGCCCAACACACGCACACCGAACAAGCCGAACTCCGCAAACAAATCCTCGATCTCCTCCACGGAGGCCAGGCCCACGCCACCTTCGACGACGCCGTCAAAGATTTTCCTACCAAGCATCGCGCCACCGTCCCACCAAATCTCCCCTATTCCGCCTGGCAGCTCCTCGAACACCTCCGCATCGCGCAACGCGATATCCTCCAATTCTCCGCGCCTCCCACCGGCGGCTACCATCCGCTCCAGTGGCCCGAAGAGTACTGGCCCAAGTCCCCCGAGCCACCCTCAGCACACGCCTGGGACGCCTCCATCGCCGCCATCCGCAAAGACCTCGAGCTCTTCGAAGCTCTCATCACCAAACCCGACTCCGACCTCTTCAAACCCTTCCGCTGGGGCGACGGCCAGAATCTTCTTCGCGAAGCGCTTCTCATCGCTGACCACACCGCTTATCATCTCGGTGAGCTCATTGTTCTTCGCCGCCTCCTCGGCATCTGGCACAAATAAACCAAGCCTTCGGAAAAGAGAATCGATGAACGAACCTGAAGTCATCCGAGACATGCTCGGCGACCCTCCGTCGCAGCCCCGAACCATCGCCGTCATCGGCCTCGCCGATAACCCCAACAAGCCCAGCAACTACGTCCCCGCCTACATGCAGAAGCAGGGCTACCGCATCCTGCCCATCAACCCCACAGTCGAGACCGTCCTCGGCGAAAAGTCCTACGCCAGCCTCGCCGATCTTCCCGTAAAACCCGACGTAGTCAACGTCTTCCGCCTGCCCAGATTCATCCCGGCCATCGTCGAGCAGATGCTCGCGCTCGGCCTCAAAAACATCTGGGTCCAGCAGGGAATCATCAACGCCGAAGCCGCCGCCCGCGCCGAAGCTGGAGGCATCCAGGTCGTCATGGACCGTTGCATCATGGTCGAGCACTCCCGCGCCCACCTCTCCTAGTGGATTTGCCACCGTCTAACAGAAAGCACGGCTGTCACCTACAATTAAAGTTCATGAACATTCGTCGCCACTTCTTTATTCTGTTGCTCTTCTTCTGCGCCACTCTGGCCCTCCCCTCGGCTGATGCACAGATCCAGGTCGTAGGCGACGGCGGCCCCGGCCCCGTTAAGGCCCAGCACCTAACCGCAGAGCTCGTTTCTCTCTCCCCCACCATCGCTCCCGGCGAAACCCTTCAGGTCGGCCTCGTCCTCACCCTCGAAGAGCACTGGCACGTCTACTGGATCAACGCCGGCGACTCCGGCGAGCCACCAAAGATCACTTGGACACTGCCCCACGGCATCACCGCCGGCCCCATGCAGTTTCCTATCCCCACGCGCCTCCCGCTCGGCCCACTCATGGACTTCGGCTACGAAGACTCCGTAGCTTTCCCCGTCCTGCTCACCGCCTCCAAAGACATCAAGCCCGGGCCCATCCGCATCGACGCCCAGGTTAACTGGCTCGTCTGCCGCGAGGTCTGCATTCCCGGCAAGGCCCACCTCGGCCTCAACCTCACCGTCGTACCCGGCCCCACCACCCCGGCCCAGCCCGTAGGAGCACTAGGCGAAGCCCTCACCCTCATTCCCAAGCCTTTACCGCCCGACATGAAGTTCACCGCCCTCGGCGGCAAGCAGGACTTCGTCTTCACCCTCACCACTGGCGATCGCGAGACCGACGCCGAGTTCTACCCATTCGATCAGGAACAGATTGCTAACGCCGGCGACCAGCGCGTCGAACCGCTATCCGATGGCGTCCGCCTCCGCGTAGCCCGCGCACCTGAACTCACCAAACTCCCCGCCCAAATCCACGGCGTCCTCAAGCTCGACGACGAGCGAGCCTACGAGGTCACTGCTCCCGTCACTGCAGGCGAGCTACCTGAAATTCGCGGGCCGAAGGCTCCCGCCGGCGCAACCTCCCTAACCGCCCTCCCCGCCATTGGCCTCGCCTTCCTGGGCGGCATCATCCTCAATCTGATGCCCTGCGTCTTCCCTGTGCTCTTCCTCAAAGGACTCGCCCTCGTGCAGTCCGGCAACGAAGAACGCAGCCGCCTTCGCAGCCACGGTCTTGTCTACACGCTTGGCATCCTCGTTTCGTTCTGGATCATAGTGGCGGCCCTTCTCATCCTTCGCGCCGGTGGCAATCAGGAAGGATGGGGCTTCCAACTCCAATCCCCAACCTTCATCGCTCTCCTCGCCGCGGGCCTCTTCTTTTTCTCACTCTCCCTTGCCGGCCAGTTCGAGCTAGGCCTATCCCTCACCAGCGTAGGCGGCGGTCTCGCACAGAAGCAGGGTTACACCGGCAGCTTCTTCACCGGAGTCCTCGCCACCATCGTTGCCACCCCATGCACTGCGCCGCTCATGGGAGCAGCCATCGGCTTCGCCCTCGCGCAACCCGCAGGCATTACCTTCGCAGTCTTCACCGCTCTCGCGCTCGGACTCGCTGCACCATACCTCCTGCTCAGCTTCAACCCCGCATGGACACGCCTCCTCCCGCGTCCCGGCGCATGGATGGAGACCCTCAAGCAACTAACCGCCGTCCCTCTCTTCGCAACGGTTATCTGGCTAGTCTGGGTCTACGGCCACCTCTCCTCAGCCACCAGCCTCGGTGTCGATCGCGTCGCGCTTCTCCTCGCTTGCTTCCTCTTCATCGCCATAGCAGGCTGGGCCTTGGGCAAGTGGCCCGCCCGCTGGTCAAGCGCCATCGCGGCAGTAGTCCTCATCGCCATCGGCCTAGCCATCCCCCTCTACAAGCCCAAGGACACCACCCTCACCTGGGCACCCTTCTCGCAACAGGCAATCACACAGGCCCAGGCCGCTGGTCATCCCGTCTTCATCGATTTCACCGCAGCATGGTGCCTCAGCTGCCAGGTCAACGAGCGCCTCGTCCTTCGTTCCTCCGAAGTACAACGCCAGTTCGCCAACAACAAAGTCACCCTCCTCAAAGCCGACTGGACCCAATACGACCCCGAGATCACCAAACATCTCGCCTCCGTTGGTCGCAGCGGAGTCCCAACCTACGTCATCTACCCCGGCCGCCCCAACGCCTCAGCCGTAGTCCTGCCCGAGCTCCTCACCAAGGACATAGTCCTCAACGCTCTAGCAAAAAACCTAAAGCCATAAACCCAGATCATTCTTAGGTGGGAGCTCAAGAGCGGGTGCCCCATCCTTCGCGTTTTTTGCGAAGGGTGGGGTATTCGCGCAAAAGCGCGAACCGCACTCTTCTCGACCAGTCAGGAAGTCCGCGCGTCAACCCTAAGTGCGTTCACGAAGGCTGAGTCGCACACCCTCTCATAATCTTCACAATCTTGCGCATCACCCCACCACAGTCGCAAAATATTCACAGGCAGCATCCGGAGGCACCCATGTCTCACCGCCGTCTTCTCCCCGTCATCTTTGCCCTGGCCACCCTCATCACCTTCGCCCTCCCTCCGGGCACCCTCGCACCCGACTTCAAAGGCGTCGACTCCAACGGCGTCACCCACCGCCTCTCCGACTATCGCGGCAAATACGTCGTCCTCGAATGGGCCAACAAGGGCTGCCCCTACGAACAGAAGCACTACCTAAGCGGCAACATGGAAGCCCTGCAGCGTCAGTGGACCGACAAGGGCGTCGTCTGGCTATCCATCCTCTCCTCTGCGCCCGGCGAACAGGGCAACGTAACGCCGGAACAAGAGAACAAGTACCTCAAATCGATGAAGGCCTCACCCACAGCAGCCATCCTCGACCCCAGCGGCGAGATCGGCCACCTCTACGAGGCCAAGACCACTCCACACATCTTCGTAATCGATCCTGAGGGCAAGCTCATCTATCAGGGAGCCATCGACGACAAGCCCACGACCGATCAGGCCGACATCAACACAGCCCACAACTATCTCAACGACGCCTTAAACGCCTCGATGTCCGGCAAACCCGTACCCATCGCCGTCACTCGCCCCTACGGCTGTTCCGTCAAGTACAAAGACTAAGCTTCTTAGCGTGTGTGTCCGACAGACCAGAGGGCCCAGCGCCAATCAACCAGAAAGCTCTTTGAAGAGACGTTTCAATAACTTGAACGGACTGTTCTCCTCAACAGCTAGGACTGGTCGAACTATTTTTACGATTTCCACAGTTTTCCTGCGTGAAAATCGTCACCCGAAAAACGACATCCCAAAACCCACCTTACCCACCCAATCACCATATCCTGTCCACAAAAACACCACATCTAAACGCCGTTTTTCCCAAAAACCCCAGCAAAAACGACAACTCACCACC
>Ga0206905_10039_pt1 | contig 36008 bp, 33 predicted proteins | sample Alteio_BWOrgHeat_43_FD_152940 | JGI IMG/M metagenome (GOLD analysis project Ga0206905, IMG submission 152940) | Enriched cells from forest soil in Barre Woods Harvard Forest LTER site, Petersham, Massachusetts, United States -... | ecosystem: Environmental > Terrestrial > Soil > Temperate forest >...
TTACGTCGATCAAAAATATTTTAGTCGAGCCCCTGCGTCTGAAAGTCCTGAGGTCATCGCTGACAAGAAAGCCTGGGATGAAAAAAGCCTAAGAGAAGCACAGCTTCAAGATCAGGGCCGCCACCAGCACTATAAAGAAATCGAAGCCCTCCGGCTCGCCAAACAAAAATCCCTCGAGCACCCCACCGCCGACATCCTCGTCCGCGAAACCGAACCCTGGAACCAGTAAAGGTACCGGTTGTTTTTGACTTGCGATATTGCGTCATTGCCAGCTCAAAACTTTGCTGTTAGCTTTTGAAACTTAAATTGCTTGGTTGGCGGAACTGGCAGACGCGCTAGATTCAGGTTCTAGTGTCCGAAAGGACGTGAGTGTTCGAATCACTTACCGAGCACCATTGTTTTCTTAAGACAAATGATAGGCTCTTCTCATGATAACCAGAACTCTTCGGGAGGCGCGCTAGATTCAGTCGAAAAAGTGGTTTTGCCATAAAAGTGATACTATCACCAGGCAAGAGTCCGGATGAAATCCGCGGTTCGGACTCCCTATCGGGCTGAGATCAAAGGAGTCGGTGGGAGACCTTGGTACGGTCTTTGATATTCCCCAAGAATGAAGAATTTTGGTGTGGAATTTTTTGCGGGACATATGACGGGTAAAACCCTTTCCGAGACTTGGACTGGCTTGAGCCTAAGGGAAGTTTGGGGGAAATTTGCCTGCTCACTCAAAAAGACAAAACCAATTCAGGTCAATGCCTTTGTGCTGATGAAAAACCACTTTCATTTACTCGTCTCGTGGAATCACTCCGATGTCATCAGGGCCTCCGAAGGAGTCGCAGCTGAGCTTGACCAAACCTTTGGAACGGAAACAAAAATCTATCCCGTGAAAAGTTTTTCGAATTATCTCAATGTGTATAAATATATCTACAGAAATCCAGTGGAAGCGGGACTCGTGAGTTTGGCCGAGGACTATCAATACAGTAGTTTGAGATGCGTTTTGGGCAAGTCCGATCTTTCATTTCCAGTGGTCGACAATATGAATGTGATCCATCACCCTCGAATTCTTCAATGGATCAATGCCGATGAAAATCTGTTTAGGCGGATTTGTGATGATCGGTCGCAACCTTGATGCTCTCAAGATCCGTATAAGCAGGGGACTTGAGAGCTTTGAGTAGGAGGCGGACTTGTCTTCGTTCAGATCTTGAAGAGGTAACAAATTTGTAACCCGTGCCCTGAGGGTTGAAACTATTTCGAACCACAGTGGCGAGGGTTTGTATGTGATGGCTATTGTAGGAAATTTTAACGTTGAAGATGTCTCCCACCTGTTGTTGTTTGGCAGACTCGGTAAAGAATCCAGACTCACTAATATCTAATATTTTAGATATAAAAGTTGAACCTTTCTCAATGAAAGTTGCTTCGATTTCACATTTGAATCGCTTCGCGGGATCCCACCATCGTATTTGGGGATTAAAATAGGGCTCCGAGATCTTTTTTGATCGGTAGAGAATCGCTCCCAATGCAATGAAAAAGAAATCTACGGCATACCAATTGTTATCAATTTGAGTGTTCATCTGCCAAAGGTCAGCGCCAATCACGATTGCAATAAAAGTATAGAAAAGATAGTATCCCCAGTTTGTGACTTTCCAAATTCCATAAGCCGCGGCCCAACAGCCGATGCCCAAGGTCAGTAACATCGCCCAGCTATAGGAAATGATCTGGGAAACACTTTTTAAATCGAAGTGAATTTTATATCCGATGAGAAGAGTGCAAAAAAGAGGTAAACCAAGCAGAAAAGTCGCGGTTGCTTTAATCAATGTGGGTTTTTTTCTCATAGTGATACTCCGATGCCTTAGGTCCTCAAAACTCATCGGCAAGACTGGCCCACTATTCAACTAGTTTTTGGTAGGTGATTTCTAAAACTTCTAGCTCTTCTTCGCCCTTTGGAGCTCGATAGAGAAAGCTTTCTCCTTTTTCTTTTCCCAAAAGGGAACTGCCAAGAGGTGAGATCCAGCTGATATGACCTTTGGCGATGTCGACCTCGTCGGCACCCACGATCGAAAATACTTTTTCGCCTTGCTCTGTTAAAACTTTCACCGTTGCTCCGAACAAAACGCGGTTTGATTTTTGCTTTTCAGGGTCTACGAGCTCAACCGATTCAAGGCGTTTTTTTAGAAAACCAATCCGCTTATCGATCTCTCGAAGACGACGCTTTCCATAGATATAATCGGCATTTTCAGATCGATCCCCATTTGAGGCGGCCCAAGCCACCGTTCGAACGACTTGGGGTCTTTCTTGGTCGCGAAGATGCCTGAGTTCCTCTTGAAGGCGCTTGAGGCCTCCTGGAGTAATATAATTTTTTTTGTTGGCAGTCGCTTCGCTCATGGTTCAAGGTACACGTTGTGTTAAGAGTTGAAAACTCAAATCATATTAACTTAGAATCAACCCTTCAAATATGAAGAATGACTTAGTTTCTATTCTTTTTCTGATTCTTTTTTTTGGCTCGGCGAGAGAGGCTTTTGCCCTTAAGCTATCGAGCCAAGAGCTCGTCCCTATTTCGCGTTGGGATACTGAGTCCAAAGAAAAAATGCCGGCCAACGATGCGGTCCGAAAGTTGATAGAAATCAAAAAATTTTTGGCGGACAAAAAGGTTTTGCCATGCACTCGCGCAGCCGACTCGGCACTGGGTTCTTCGAAAATTATTGGTCCGTGGATTTTGCTAGCCCGCCTTCAGTGTAGTTTGCTCGCGCAGAGTGACGTTGAATTTGCAGATGCCATCCGAGGTTTAACCCTGGCGGAAAAAAACAAAGACTGGCTTCTGATTGGGCCTTTTTCTGATCAAATTAAATCTGCGTCTCTTGAAGTGAGTTTAAATGTGCTCGAAGCTATGATGAAAAAAGATCGAATTAAATCTGGCGAAACACTTGACCGACTCTTTTCGAAACTCAGCTGGATGTCTTCGACCCAAAAGGCCCGTGTTTTCAGACTCGCTGGCGAAATGGCCTTCGTTCAACAGAGGCTCAAAATCGCCGAAGGATATTTTCGCCGAAGTCTTTTAGAAAAAGATTCTTCTGAAGTCCGAGAGCGTATCGATAATCTTGAAACATTGCTGCGCGAACAGCCACCCGATCAGAAAGTTGCAACAGCTTCTGGGGATAAGATGCTTGAAGGAACAGCCCAAGAGCGAGAACTAGCAGATCGAATGGCGATGGCTCTTCGAACAGGCGATTTGGTTGCTGCAGTCGAAGACGGTGTTGAAATTATCACTAGTTTTTCGGGCGGTCAGCGAGCCAAGTGGGCGACGGATCGAATTTATGAAGTTTACGCTAGTGTTGCCGTGAAAACTGATCCGAAATTTGTTGCCCTTAAGCAGAGAATTCTAAGAGAGATGGAGTCGGTCGACGGTCTTCGCATTTACAACTGGTGTGAAAAAGCTTTTAGGCAGGGATACTACGGAGATGTTTCTTACCTCTTCAAACAAGGTTCCAAAAAACTTCAGGGAACTTCCTACATGACAAAGCTCGTGTCATGGGGAGCCCATTCGTTTCTTTATATTGGGGACTCAGATCGAGCACGGCAGCTCTTTCAAGAGCTCGTGACCAAACATGCCGGAACTTCAGAGTCGGTCACGGCCCTTTTCAGATCTGGTCTGATTGATTTTAGAAAAAGTGATTTTATTTCGGCCGCTGCTCAGTTTGAAAGGCTATTGGTTCTTCCTGGTTCCGAAAATCTAGAGCTTCAGACGAGATATTGGCTGTGGCGCTCCCTTCAAAAGAGTGACGCCACCAAAGCTGCCGCGGTCGCTGACATCATGGTCGCAAAATTTCCACTGACCTACTATGGTCTTCGAGCAAAGGCCGAAAGCGCCCAGAATATTTTGACGGAACCGATGAAGGAGCAAAATATTGTTTCGGAAGTCTATTTGTCCGCTCCAGAAAAGATAGCTTTTGAGAGATTGAACCTTTTGTTGAAAGCGGGTTGGCATGCCGAGGCCAAGCTCGAGCTTAAGAGTTTTGTGGAGCCTACCGATGCAAAATCCAAGGTTCTGTTTGCTCGTCTTTGGGCCTCTGCCATGGGTTATCCAACGGCGATTCGACTGATCAATCAGGCGTGGGATGAAAACATGCCCGAGACTTTTACTCCTTCGATTTTTCGAATTGCTTTTCCTAGTGAATTTAAAAGTTCGATTCGTGATCAGGCAAAAAAATATGGTCTTGAAGCAGCCCTTGTTCAAAGTTTGATTCGACAGGAGAGCAGTTTTGAATCCGATGCTGTGAGTACCAGTGGAGCTCAGGGTCTGATGCAATTGATTCCGGGTACCGCCGATGAAATGAAGGTCGAGCTGGGACTCAACAAAGCCAAAACGCCAGTCAGTGTGACGGATCCCGCAATCAACATTCAACTTGGAACAAGATATCTTAAAAAAATGATGGATAAATACTCAGGGAATGTAACTTGGGCTTTAGCGGCTTACAATGCTGGCCCCGATCGATTTGGAAAATGGGCTGAAACAAGAAAATTAGAAAATGCCCCCGTTTCGGATCCTATGAACGAAGTTTGGATTGATGAACTTCCGTGGAGTGAAACCAGCTTTTATGTCAAAGCAATTTTAAGAAATTTACTACTTTATCGGTTACTTGACCGAGGTCGAGTTCTTGTCGCCAATCCCATCTGGATGGAGGAACAAATTTGATCGGATCTTTGCTGTTTGATAAATTGAAAGAGAACAGTAAAGATAGATGCTCACCGACTTGATGATTTTGGAGGAATTTTGGTACCAAGAAAAATCTTATTTTGCGCGTTGCTGTTCGTGGGTTGTGCTTCAAAACCCATACATTCCACCACTCCTCCATCCAATGGACCCATTGCTGATCAGAAACTCTATCAAGAAAAAACCACGCAAGAGATCAGTCTTCTCAATCTCTCCATAGAAGATGTTCCGAACGAATACAGATTTATGGTTTCAAAATGGCTCGACTATTTTCAGGGGCGAGGGCGCCCTTATATGGAACGGTACCTTTCTCGTTCCACACGTTACCTGCCCATGATGAAAGAAGTTTTGAAAAATAATGGTTTGCCCGGAGATCTCGTTTATATTCCTTTGATTGAATCAGGTTTCAGTCCTAAGGCAAGAAGTCACGCAGGAGCTGTCGGCTATTGGCAGATGATTCGTGGAACCGCCAAACGTTATGATTTAAAAATCAACAATATGGTCGATGAGAGATTGGATCCGATTCGGTCAACTGAGTCTGCAACTCTTTTCTTAAAGGGACTCTACAATCTTTTTGGTTCTTGGTATCTCGCTATTGCTTCCTACAACGTGGGAGAGAATCGTGTTCAGCATGCGGTTATGAAGCATCTCACCCGTAGTTTTTGGGAATTGGCTCACAGAAAAGTTCTTCCAAAAGAGACTGTGGATTACGTGCCAAAATTTATCGCGGCCAGTATGATTGCGAGAGAGCCTGACAAATACGGATTCAACGATATTGCTTTTCAGCTTCCACTTAGTTTTGAAACTGTTGACTCCCCGAAGCCCGTGGACTTGAGAAAACTATCTTCTCTTCTTCAGATTTCATACGATGACATCCGAGAGCTAAACCCATCTTATCGCACCAATATCGCTGTGCCCATTCAAGGAGATGTTGTTCATTTGAGAATTCCGGCTGGCAAAAAAGAAATGATCGCTTCTCAACTCGATCAAGCGTTCACGGTCGTGAACAGTCGCACACTGGCTTCATCGCCTGGCACTTATAAGGTGAGACAGGGCGATAACTTATCTAGGATTGCAAAAAAATTCAGCACTTCGATTTCGGCGTTAAAAGAGGCAAACGAATTGAAAACGGGTAGCCTTCTTCGAGTGGGTTCTTTGATTCGTATACCTGAAGGAGATGCTCCAAGAAGATCTCATCATCGCAAACGCATGGATTCGTCGCGTGTGAAGTATCAGTTTCATAAGGTACAGGCTGGAGAAACACTCACTCAGATTGCAAAACGATACAGCATTACCCTCCCTCAGCTCATTTCAGAAAATCAGATGGCGAGAAAATCGAGTCTGCGAGTTGGAACCACAATTAAAATTCCTGATTATTCGAGAGAGTGATTGAGCCCAAAAAAAAGGCCCAACCAATCCTTTGGCTGTTGGATTTAAAAAGAACTTTTGATTAAGAAGTAATCAAAAGTCTCGTCCGAGTAACTGAAGCTCGGACCAAGAACAATGTTCTTCTCGGACGACGCTGGGAAAGTGGTTTACCCCTACAGTCTCTAAGAACATTTCTCGACAATTTTTTTTGCGATGTTAGCGAAAGTTTGGCTGATCGGATCTTCGGGCTTACTTTCAACAATGGGTATTCCAATTTCAGCACCTTCCGCGACTGGAGTGAAAAATGGAATTTCTCCTAATTTTTCAATTTTCTCAAAGTCCATATATTTTTCTAATTCCCCTCGAGGAAACAAGGTCATTTTCTCATTTGTTCCAGGTGCGCGAAAGTAGGCCATGTTTTCAATGAGTCCAAATACAGGAACATTAACTCTCTTAAACATATCTAGAGATTTTTTAACATCAGCAAGGGCCACATTTTGAGGAGTGCAAATGGCGATAGCTCCGTTCACTGGAACTTTTTGTGCGATCGAAAGTTGCACATCTCCAGTTCCCGGTGGTAGATCGATCAACATAAAATCGAGCTCGCCCCATTCGACATCGCGAAAAAATTGTTCCATGGCTTTAAAGAGCATCGGTCCTCTCCAAACAACGGCCGAGTTTTCTTCGATCAGAAAACCCATACTCATAAGTTTGAGTCCGTAGCGTACCAGCGGTTCAATTCTTTGCTGAGAAGTGACCGATGGCCTTTGGTTCAAGGATCCAAACATTCGAGGAATGCTTGGTCCGTAAATGTCGGCATCAAGAAGGCCTACTTTGTAACCAGCCTTGACCAAAGACAGGGCTAGGTTGCACGAGATCGTGCTTTTGCCAACTCCACCTTTGCCTGAGGAAATGGCTATTATCTTCTTCACGCCCTCGATGGGACGCTGTTGTTCGAATGGGTTGGCCATTTGGCTCGCTTCCTATTGAATCCCACTTGATAAAAGAAGGAATTCACTTAACACTAAATCATTGGATGGTGGCACTTTACGTACTATTAAATGCTATTGTTGTCACTCTTTTGGTGACCCTTTTGGCCCAACGTAAAAGGGTCAGACCCACATCCTTACGACTTGGACCTAAAAAAAAAGAATTTGAAGTGGAAGACACCAAGATTGAAAAGTCGCTCAACTGTTTTATCAATCACAATGGCCATATGTGGGACGCCCATGAGCTACTGGGGGTTCCGGCGGGCTGCTCAATGGAAGAGATCGAAATTGCCTACAAAAAAACAATTTCGGCGGCCGCCAACAAAGATTCCATGGAGCTTGCCGAAGCGGCTTACACTTCGCTCAAGAGTTTTCAGAAGAAGTGATGCTAATTATCGGTTTTGAGAACGTACCGTAGAAAACCACGATAGTTGAATGACGTAGTTCACGATTCCTATCACAAAGTCTTTATCGTCTGTGTGGAGTGCGGTCGTTTGACTGGACAGAAATTATCTAAAGTTTGACGACCGGTCGGAATTCCTCAATGCATTTTCAATTTACGCTTTCAAACATATTCCTCACGGTATCTTTAAGCTCTGCAACTGTGAATTTGTGTGTTAATCCAGATATGCGGCATCCGATGGCTTGTCGGACGCTCACAGGTACATCGGTCTTGTGTAAATAAACGTAAAACCGCTGGCTGTTATTTTTTTCGCCTTTTTCCACCAATATAACTTCAAACTTATCACCTTTGGAAAACTGGGAACCACTATTGTCCTCAAGGAAACACATGATCTGATTTGTAAGCGATGGGTCAGCATTTTGAACACGACCTTTAACAATAACCAAGTCTTGATCTGTAGCCAGGCGAGTGGCTAATTCGGGTGAAACTAATTGGAGCTTTAATTCTCCAGGTTTTAGATTCTCAACAAAAGTTGATGAATCATCGGTCGCGTGTGCATTGGCGGACTTTTGTTGCACGGTCTCAGACGGAGTTTTTCTAGTAAATTTTCTCACATTGGCATTCGGCAAGAAACTTTCCATTTTTAGCTCTGTGTCGGAAACTACATCTTGTCCCGTATATTTTTGTTCTTTGTATTGGCTCACGCTATTGATCGCTGAGTTTTCACATCCCATTGAAATATAGGAAGTTGCATCCGTGCCAGGAAAGGTATGCTTTTGTCCATCAACAGGTACTGTCTGAGCATTTGCCTCGTCGCCTTCCATGGTCAGTTTAAATATTAAAACTCCTTCGGTATTCTTTGAGAACTCAACCGTCAGCTTTTGTCCAGAGTCTCCTTTTCCTTCGTAAACACCTTCTATATTGCTAGGGCATTCGTTCGCTTTATGAACAGCAAGCGCGGTTACGTTGGGTTGATTCCCTGCTGGTTCATTTGGTGATGAACTTGATTTGTTACAGCCGACAAGAGCATAAAGGACAAGGCTTAGAGCTAAAATTCTCATAAATTCTCCTCAGATATCCATCGCCATGAAATTTATGTGCCAGAGTCTCCTGACTGTCTCTTCGCTCCAAAGAGAGATGTCGTAAAAAATATTCAAATGAGTGCCCTAAAAAGGAACCCATTTTTCGCTTCTGAGGTGTGAGGTTGTGTAGATCGAAGGAGGCTAAATGGGCAACGGATCAGGTTTGCGACACTTCATGGTCGAGACCGAACAGTCCCGGAAGAAGGACTCGCTACAAAAAAAGTAATTTATGGTACTGCCATCATGAAGGCCAGTGCGTTTCCGGCCAGAATCCGAGATTTCTAGTGGTCGGTGGAAATATATTTTCTCGATCCCAATTTTTAACGATCTCTAGTGTTTTAAACTGCATCAGCGGCGACATCAGCATCAGTTGGGTTTACAATTGGCAGTTTCCTCAGATAAAGTATCCACTTCAACTTCCTAATCCGAACGTTTCTTGGCGAAACAAACTATTGCACCATTTTTCTGAACTTTTAAAATCGTATGAAAGCCCAAAATTAAGTGTCAGATGGTCAAAAAATATCAAAAGAACTTGGGAATAGGTTTTTCTCGATAAGATCTCTAACTTTTTTAAGTGTATCAGGATTTCTTATCCCCTGTAAGGAGGCCAACAGACGAGGCTTGTATTCGTCTCGGAATGCGTTTCTCGCTATTTGCAATTCTTGCTCAAGCTCACCCTTGGATTCGTTTTTCAGGTACTCAAGCTCCGTGGCGTATGCTCGTTGTTCCATAACGTAGTGGTCGACGGCATAATAAGCATCTTCTGATAATTCATGATTGCTCTTAAGTTGTTTCAAAGCCTGAAAAAAGTTATCTAGTCCACTCTCATCATCCGAAAGATGAACTGATTCATGCACGAGAACGGTATTGTTAACCATCCCAGTAATTGTCATTGAAAATTTTGTGGAAGCAGGAAGAAAGCCACATCTCTTAAATTCATGGCTTTGGCTTAAACCATCTGATTCTTCCAAATTAACCACGGATGCGCGAGACAGAGGAGAGTATTCAAGGATAATTGGTAGACGATTTGAGAGGCTTTTCAGCTGTTCTAACACTTGAGAGTCATGCAACCATAGTGTTTTGCTAACAGAGCTTGCAGTTGGAAATTGCTGAATAATGACGTAAGGACCTGAGTCAAGGGTCACCTTTCCAGCGTCTATAAGTTTAAGCCCATAGTGATCAATAAATTTAACAATATGGCCTTTGCCTCCAAATTCGAAAAAGTCAAAAATCGCCTGGAAGCGAGAACGGAATTGATCTTGGCTAAGTCCTAATTCCTTTGCAAGTGAACCATCCTGAAGATCAGAAAATGATACTTCTGAAGCTAGATTGCAAGCTGCGTGACCATTCGCTGCAATGAAGTTAAAAATGAATAAGATACTCAAAAACCGCATCAAAATATGGACCTCCAAAAATTAGTGCAAAGAGATGCCAGCGGATTTACCAGGACATTATCGTATAACTTTTGATCAGATTGATTTTCTGGTGACCAAAAAAGGAATCATTTTGTTCAAGCTCCGACCAAAAACGCAGGCAAGAGGGATCACTTCTTATCGAGGGTTTTTTCTTTGTAATCAGGCATCGAAGTTCCGCGGTGGCACATAAAACAATCGGCCTTGGGATCGTTTTTGGCTTTGAAACCTTGCTTGTTGAGAAGATCTACAATGTGCATATGTTCTTTTGCAACTTTATAAGTCGGCATAAGTTCTGACTTAAAATTGTTTACGTCGTGACAGTGGTTGCATGTCACCCCCAGCTGCCTTGAAATCTTCACCATGTATTCGCGCTTCACGAGATCGGGGTCATTTAGTTTTTTGTGCTCCGCGCTCTCGGTTGGTAGGGCTAAAAGAGCGATTAGACACAGGGTAAGAAGCGAAGTTTTATTTTTCATCAATACTTTATGATGTCCCAAAGCTTTGGTTTTCACAAGGTGCAGTTCGCATTGGAAAAGACTCAAAAATAAAGCGTTGCGTCAACGAATCTGAAGCGTGACAGTTTAGTCGAGAATGTTGCAGGTTGGAGCTTATGAAGATTGAACATTTAAAAGACCTCGCGACTCTAGTCTCTCTCTGTAAACGCCGCGGATTTATTTTTCCAAGCAGCGAAATCTACGGAGGAATCAACTCCTGCTGGGATTTTGGACCCTTGGGTGTTGAGCTCAAAAACAATCTCAAAAAAGTTTGGTGGAATGCGATGACCAGACAGGAGGACATTGTTGGTCTCGATGCCTCCATTCTTATGGCTCCTCAAGTTTGGAAGGCCTCTGGGCACATCGACGGATTTTCAGATCCTCTTGTTGAGTGCAAAAAATGTAAGAGTCGTTTTCGTCAGGACAATGTCAGTGGAACAAAGTGTCCGAATTGCGGTGGCGAACTTTCAGAGCCGAGGCAATTCAATTTAATGTTTAAAACATTTATGGGTCCCGTTGAAGAATCGGCGGCCGTGGTTTATCTGCGACCCGAAACAGCTCAAGGAATCTACGTCAACTTTGAAAACGTTCAGACTTCGATGAGAAAAAAGGTTCCGTTCGGAATTGCTCAGATCGGAAAAGCTTTTCGAAATGAAATCACTCCTGGAAATTTTATTTTCAGAACTCGAGAATTCGAACAGATGGAAATGCAGTACTTTGTGAAACCAGGTACTGACGAAAAATTCATGGAATCTTGGATGAAAACTCGCATGCAGTTTTACTTAGACTTTGGAATCAAAAAAGAAAAATTAAATTTTCACCAACACGGTGACAAGGAGCTCGCTCATTACGCGAAATCGGCTTTCGACATTCAATATGAATTTCCCATTGGCTGGCAAGAAATCGAAGGCATTCACAATAGATCAGACTTTGATTTGGGCAATCATCAAAAGCTGAGCGGCAAGAGTCTGCTTTATTTCGATGAGGCTTCAAAAGAAAAATATCTTCCTTATGTTATTGAAACTTCGGCCGGCTGCGATCGCAACTGTCTCACGTTTCTTTGCGATGCCTATCGAGAAGAGAAAACAGCTGGGACTGTTGGCGAAGATGGTAAAGACGCGGGTGAAGATGTTCGGATTGTTCTTGGCTTTCACCCCGACATCGCTCCGATCAAAGCTGCCATTCTTCCGCTTTCGAAAAAAGAACCGCTTCAAACCTATTCTCGAAATATTTTTAAAGATCTGAGTCTTGATAATCTCGTTCAGTACGATGAAACCGGAAGTATCGGCAAAAGATATCGAAGACAAGATGAGATTGGAACTCCGCTCTGTATCACGGTGGATTTTCAAACATTAGAAGATCATCAAGTGACCATTCGACATCGAGACACAATGAAGCAAGATCGAATCGCCGTTTCAAATTTAAAAGAATATGTCCGAAACAAACTAAAATCCTTTGCGGGGTAAGTATGGAACTCGTGAGTCACAAGGAAAAATCAATGAAAGCTCCTGAGAAATTTGTTTTTAGTTTTGGAAGCAAAATATCTGAAGGCAACGCCACAATGAAGAGCCTTCTGGGTGGCAAAGGTGCCAATCTTGCGGAAATGTCGTCCCTTGGGATTCCGGTGCCTCCAGGCTTCACGATTTCGACCGAAATCTGCAATCTCTTTTTTGAACACGGAGAAAAGGTTCCAGAAAATGTTAAGGCCGAAATTCTAAAGGCCCTTGCAAAAGTTGAAAGTGAATTGGGTCGAGGCTTTGCTGATATCGCAAACCCTCTTCTCGTGAGTGTGAGATCTGGCGCACGAGTCAGCATGCCGGGAATGATGGATACCATTTTAAATTTGGGTCTCAACGATCAAACAGTTGAAGGACTCGCCAAAAAATCTCAAAATCCAAGATTTGCTTGGGATTCGTATCGCAGATTTATTCAGATGTTTTCGAATGTGGTTTTAGAAATGAACCCCTCTCTTCTTGAAGTGGTGCTGGAAGATCTCAAAGAAGAAAAAAAATATAAATCCGATGCCGAGTTCACGGTTGAAGATTTAAAATACTTAGTTCAAGAGTTCAAAAAACAAGTTCTCGACCAAAGGGGAATTAAATTTCCATCGGATCCCCATGAACAACTGTGGAGCGCTATCAATGCCGTTTTCAAAAGTTGGAACACTGGGCGAGCCATAACCTACAGAAAACTTCATGACATTCCAGAAAGTTGGGGCACAGCTGTCAACATTCAGGCCATGGTGTTTGGAAATATGGGTGAAGGATCCGCAACAGGTGTTGCATTTACGAGAGATCCGTCGACGGGTGAAAGAAAATTCTTTGGCGAGTTTTTGCCCAATGCTCAAGGTGAGGACGTGGTCGCTGGCATTCGAACTCCTCAGCCGATTTCAAAAGTTAAAACCGGTGAAGAGTCTCTTGAAGAATATATGCCTGAGTCTTACCAACAGCTGGTTGATATTTATAAAAAATTAGAAAAACATTACCGCGAAATGCAAGACATTGAGTTCACCATTGAACGCGGTAAACTCTGGATGCTTCAGACGAGAACCGGTAAGAGAACAGCATTCGCTGCACTCAGAATTGCCTGCGAAATGATTGAAGAGGGTCTGATCAATGAGAAAGAAGCACTTTTGCGAATTGCCCCGACAAGCCTTGAGCAGCTCCTTCATCCAACCCTTGATTCCAAGGCGAAGAAAACTCTTTTGACTAAAGGTTTGCCAGCGAGCCCGGGCGCAGCCGTTGGGGAAGTCGTATTTACAAGTGAAGAGGCTGAGCTTCTTAAGGCCAATAGTAAGAAAGCGATTCTCGTTCGAATCGAAACTTCGCCTGAAGATATTTCTGGAATGGTCGCAGCTCAAGGTATTCTCACCACTCGAGGAGGAATGACTTCTCACGCTGCCGTTGTCGCAAGAGGCATGGGCAAATGCTGTGTAGCGGGAGCCGGTGAGTGTTACGTTGATTACAACAAAGAAGAGCTTCGAGTGAATGGTTACCTCATAAAAAAAGGTGAGATCATCACTTTGGATGGCTCAACCGGCGAAGTTTTTCTTGGCGAAGTAAAGACGGTCGAACCCACACCTGGAATTCACTTTGAAAAGATGATGAAGCTTGCCGACAAATATCGAAAATTAAATGTTCGCGCGAACGCTGACACTCCTCTTGATGCAAAAATAGCCAGAAACTTTGGAGCCGAAGGTATTGGTCTTTGCAGGACTGAACATATGTTCTTCGGGCCCGATCGCATTGATGTGGTCCGAGAAATGATTTTGGCCGAGGACCGCGAAGATCGAATCAAAGCTCTTGATAAACTTTTACCCATGCAGCGAAGTGATTTTGTCGGGATTTTTTCTGAGATGGAGGGTAAGCCTGTCACGATTCGGTTTTTGGATCCGCCACTTCATGAGTTTTTACCTCATTCGGAAGAAGAAATTGCGGCACTCGCCACGAGGCTAGGAAAAGATAATTCAAAACTCGGCGCGAGAATCGAAGCCCTCAAAGAGTTCAATCCAATGCTTGGTCATCGTGGCTGTCGCCTCGCAATTACATATCCTGAAATTTACATGATGCAAGCTCGGGCCATTGCTGAAGCGGTGGTTCTGGTGATGAAGAAAAATATTAAAGTGATACCTGAGATAATGATTCCTCTTGTTGCGACTCATAAAGAATTGCAGATTTTGAGAGCTCAGGTTGAGAGCGAAGTTCAAAGTGTTCAGAAAGAGCAAAACACCAAATTTGATTATTTGGTAGGCACAATGATTGAACTTCCGAGAGCCGCAGTGACAGCCGGAGAAATCGCTGAAAGTGCCGACTTCTTTAGCTTTGGAACAAATGATCTCACACAAACGACGCTCGGACTTTCTCGTGATGATGCCGGAAGATTTTTAGGTTCCTATGTGAATGGAGGAATTTTGCCGACCGATCCTTTCGTGAGTATTGATGTTGAAGGAGTCGGAGTTTTAGTAAAAATGGGGGTTGACTTAGGGCGTCGGTCGAAGCCTAATCTAAAGGTCGGAGTTTGCGGAGAGCATGGAGGGGATCCGGCAAGTATTGATTTCTTCCACAAAGTAGGACTCAATTATGTAAGTTGCTCACCCTTTCGCGTACCCGTTGCGCGATTGGCGGCGGCTCAAGCGGCTCTTCGAGAGGTAGCGGCTCAAAAATAGTTTTTGCAAGCGATGGGGAAGTAGAACTTTGAGAATAAAAAAACTTGAACTGATTGGTTTTAAATCCTTTAAAGATCGAACTGTCATTGAATTTCACTCAGGCATCACAGGAGTGGTTGGCCCCAATGGCTGTGGAAAATCCAACATTGTAGACGCTCTCGTTTGGGTGATGGGTGAGCAGTCGGCGAAACATCTTCGCGGGTCCTCGATGGAAGACGTTATTTTCGCGGGCAGTGAAGGTTATGCTCCGACAGGTTTAGCCGAAGTCTCGTTGGTCTTGGAAAATGACGGCGGACCCTTCCCCGCAAAATATGCTAGACACACTGAAATCATGGTCACAAGACGACTCCACAGGAGTGGTGAATCTGAATATCTCATCAATAAAGAACAGTCGCGACTTCGCGACATTCAAGAAATCTTTATGGATACGGGTATTGGATCCAAAGGTTTCAGTATCATCGAGCAGGGAGCAATCGGAAAAATCATCACGGCAAAGCCTGAAGAGCGTCGTGTGCTCATCGAAGAAGCCGCTGGAATCACTAAATTCAAAGTTCGAAAACGTGAGTCGGAAAAAAAGCTTGCGAGCACGGATCAAAATCTTATCCGCCTTGCCGATATTATCGGAGAGATCAAACGACAGCTCGACAGTCTGCAGCGACAAGCAAAGAAAGCTGAAAAATATAGAGAACTTAAGAATTCGGCCAGAGATTTAGATTTATGGCTTTCATGTGTTCGTCTTAAAGAAATGCAGGCCGAGCTTGTTTCGGTTCAAACAGCTCTTGAGGAATATAAAAATACCGAGATTGAAAGTCAGGCCCAAGTTAGCGCCTTGGACACTTCTGTGCAGGAGCTTCGGCTGAGACTAGTTGAAATTGAAAAAAATCTTCATGAAAAACAATCTGAGAAATATGAACTTCAGTCTGTGGTTCAGAAAAAAGAAGGGGAAGTTCAAAGAATTCAATTTGAAATTGAACAGGCCAAGCGCAGTGAAGAAATGGCTGGAAATCTTCTTCAGGATCTCGATATCCGTAAAAATTCGATCACGAAAGAGTTGGACCAGGTTCGGTCTAAGTTTGACGGAGTGCAATTTGAATCCACACGCGCGAATAATCTTTTTCAGCAGCATCAGGGCTTACTTCAAGATCTTAGAAAAAATTTAGTTGAGAGTGACGATCTCTTGATTGAGAAACGTCGCGAGCTTGTGGCAATTCACCAGGCTCAATCACACCTGAGTGCTCAGGCAGCCGGAACAGAAAGCCGTGTGAGCGAACTCTCAGAGCGAGACGCTCGTTCTGAATCTGTTTGGAATGAACTAGAAAGTAAAAAAACCGAGTACCAACAAATTCGCACCAAACATTTCAATGAACTCGAAAAAGAACGGCAGCTTCAACTCAGTATCATGGCTTTTGTTGACAGCTATCTTCAAAATAAAAATCAAATTGAAGAGAACATCGAAAAAAAACGTATTGAAGTTGAAAATAAAAAAGATGAACTCAACAAAATTGAAAGTCGTCTTTATGGACTTCAGAATCTTGATGCCAACTTTGAAGGATTTCAAGAAGGCGTTAAGAACATCATGGGTTGGCAAAAAGATAATGGTAACCAAAACGAATTTTCGTTGGTGGCCGATCTTATCAATGTGCCAGTTCGTTTTGAAGTTGCCATGGAATCAGCCCTTGGCCATCGTCTCCAGTTGATTCTCAGTCAGTCTCTCGATGGACCGTCGAGAGCGATTGATTTACTTAAGGCCAATAAATGGGGTCGTTCCAGCTTTTTAAGTTTAGCCCTCGATCAAGAGAATTCTTCGCCGCGACCTCCCGATTCTTCTGTCATTGAAGCTTGCCTCAAAGATGTGGTGCAGATTTTTGGAGAAGAACAGCGAAAAGCCCTTCTGCCACTTTTTGAAAAGGTGGCAGTTGTCAGCACTCTTGATAAAGGACTAGCGTTACGTTCTGAATTTCGAGATTGGACGTTTGTAACTCTCGACGGAGATATGATTTCTCATGATGGAATCGTGACCGGTGGCACAATTGAAAGTGCTGATTCGGGAGTTTTACGACGTCGCCGCGAGATGAAAGAACTGCAGATCGAAAAAGATAAAGTGCAGGCACAGTTATCGATTGCCCAAATCGAACTAAAAAAGTTGACTGAAAAGTTTGAGGGCGTCGAGAGCGATCTCGAAAATGCTCAAAAGCAAAGAGTTGAAAAAGAAATTTTGATCGCTGAAAAGAAAAAAGACTTGGAACGGTCTGAAAATGAACTTCAGAATTTGATCCAGGCCTTAACCCGTCAAAAAACAGAACTGGACGAAGTCCGGGGTCAACTTCAGACCCAAAATGAAAAACTCGCGACTTGTAAGACAGAATTGAATTTGCTTTTGCAAAAACAATCTGATTCTGAAAAAGAGGTCGAGAGACTGACGGCCTCCCTTGTGACAATTCGTAGTCAGGTTGAAGTTCAGCAAAACGAAACGACCGAGTTACAGGTCAAGGCAGCTTCTTCCAATCAAGAAGCCGAAGGTTTGCGGCGACAGATCGAGATGTACTCTCAGTCACTTGCCGATATTGAAGAACAAATTGGTCGCATGTCTCAGGAGTCGTCAAAATCCAACGAGTCAATGTCTCAGGGGCAAATTCTTTTGACTGAAAGTCGCATCCAGCTCGAAAAGCTAGTCGAAGAAGTAAAAATTCTGGAGCTTGGTCTCGCTGGCATCAAAGACGGTTATGAAACACAGACGGCCGACCTTAGAAAAATTGAAGCAAAGCTCTCTGAACATCAAAAGAAATTTCAAGATGCCCAGTCCTCAGCTGGAGAACTCAGACTCAAATTTGAACAGCTCAGTCTTCGCGAATCAAATTTGCAAAGCCAGGTCTTCGAAAAATACTCTCTCAACATCAGCGAAGTTTACCCACAGTACGAAAATCGTGCAATGGACACAAAGGCTGTTGAGACGGAGCTTGCCGATCTTAGAGATAAACTCTCCAAAATGGGCGAAGTGAGTCTAGCGGCTATTGAAGAGTACGATGAGCTTGCAAAAAGACATGACTTCCTGACAAAGCAACAATCAGACTTACTTGAATCTCAGGTGCAGCTTCGTAAAGTGATCGATCGAATTGATAAAATTTGTTCGAAGCAGTTCAAAGACACTTTCGACGCGGTCAACGAGCGATTTCAAAAGGTATTTCCAGTTCTTTTCGGGGGCGGAGAAGCCCATCTTCTTATGGTTGAAGAAGAAGGTGAATCAGATCCGGGAATTGACATCGTTGTTCACCCTCCAGGAAAGAAATCTCAAAGCATCACTCTTCTTTCTGGTGGAGAAAAAGCTTTGACCTCGGTCGCGTTGATTTTCTCAATCTTCTTGGTGAAGCCATCGCCATTCTGTTTGCTGGATGAAGTGGATGCTCCTCTTGATGATGCCAACGTCTTTAGATTCAACGAACTTGTAAAAGAGATGGCAAAGCGCAGTCAAATCATCGTTGTTACCCATAACAAATACACCATGGAAGTGAACAACATCCTCTACGGTGTGACCATGGAAGAACGCGGAGTTTCAAAGATGGTTTCTGTTGATCTCAAAGACATCCCTTCAAGTCGAAATGTGGATAGACCGGCTGAAGTGACGGCTTAAATGGCAAGAGTATTTTTTACTCTCGCGTTGCTGTTCACCCATCAAAGTTTCGCTTTTGATGCGACCAAAATTCCGTGCGACCAATATCTTCAGGGTGTCATTAATGAGCATTACTTTCTAAGCCCAGATCCCTCCCAGAAGGATTTGGAAAGTCAGATCAAGATGGCACGTTACCCGCTGAACGAAGTTGTCGATAAGAATTCGACCGCACAGGTTAGCGTGAATCCTGCTCCGAAAGTCACTCGCGTGATTGATAAAAAAAGTGCAAGTCCACCACACATCGAGGTCAAGAATTACCATGGCCAGTCTCAGTATCAATATTTAGATCCTGAAACCAAAATCTTGGATCTTGCTGGAACTTATTTGCCGAGCCATCAATACGAGATTGATGTCACGCTATGGGGACCGATTGCTTCGGCTGATCTCCCTAAATCTCCCAAAAACGAAATGCATAGGGAATTTCATTTCGTCTTCGATACGACAGAAGAAAAAGGTCAGATTTTGTGTCAGTTAACGCGAGTCAAAAGTATCAAGCGGCTTTATAAGGATGCTCGCCCAGATTCCATAGAAGTCAGTTCTGAAGCCTGCCTTCAAATGCGAACCGACCTTCAAAAGGACTTATTTTTGGCACCCGTCTTCGATGCCTGTAAGTTAATGCAAAAAATCTCTGAAGAGCCTCCAGTGCCTCTGAAGCCAAAAACGATTAAATCGGAGTCCATAAAAGCTACTGGTATTTAGTATCTGGGGCAATTAATTCCATAATGTGGCAAAAAAAGCCTTTACAGTGTGCCAAAAAAGTACTTTGATGTTGAATCAACCAACCGTAAGGGGTGAATATGCCCGTAAGTACCCAAAAGCATCTTGTTTTGATCGATGACGATATAGAGATCCAGGATGTGATCGTCGGCTTCTTCAAACCCAAGTGGTATAAAGTCACAGTTTTTTCTGATGCCGAATCTGCTTATGAAGCCATCAGCACAGGTCTTGATTGCGACGTCATTATTACCGACTTAAACCTGCCCAAGATGTCTGGCATGGATTTGACTAAGAAAATTAAATTATTAAATAGAGATATTCCGATTGTTGTCATGACTGTCACGAAATCCGCTGAAGTCGCGATCAAAGTGATTGATGAGGGTGCCTATGACTTTATTGTTAAACCTATTCACTTTCCTCAACTGCTTGTCTCTGTCGAAAGAGCCATCCAATTAAAAAATCTTAAAGACAACTATCAGTCGCTTCGAACCATGGTCAAAGATCAAGGGAATCAAAGGGCACCTGGCATTATCGGTCGCAGTCCAAATTTTTTAAATGCTCTTGATATTGCCAAACGAGTGGCAAAAAGCACGGCGAATATTTTTATTTCTGGAGAGAGCGGAAGCGGAAAAGAAATTATCGCAAAATTTATTCATAGCGAAAGCAATCGGAAAAAAGGTCCTTTTGTCGCCATCAATTGCGCGGCCATTCCAGAGAATCTTCTGGAATCCGAATTGTTTGGTCATGCGAAAGGTTCATTTACGGGCGCTCTTGAAAAGAGAATTGGTCTATTTGAGGAAGCCGAAGAGGGAACTCTCTTTTTGGATGAAATTGGAGATTTGAGTTTACCTTTACAAGTCAAACTTCTCCGAGTTCTTCAGGACCGAAAAATCAAGCGGGTCGGAGAAAATCAGAGTCGACCCATCAATGTTCGAGTGATTTCAGCGACCCATAGAAATTTGGTAGAGGAAGTGGCTGCTGAGAAATTTCGTGAAGACTTATTTTTCCGTCTCAACGTTATTCCGATCAGAGTGCCTGCACTTAAGGATCGAAAAGAAGATGTTATCCCGCTCGCCGAATACTTTTTGAAGCGCTTTGGCCCTATCAATGAGTCTTCGGTTAAGCAGTTTTCAAAAGATGCTCTTCAATATCTCTTGGAACGTCCTTGGAAGGGTAACGTCAGAGAATTAGAAAATGCGATCGAGAGAGCTGTTGTTCTCTGCACCACGGATACCATTCAAAAAAGTGATTTGATCTCGGATGATCAAATGTTAAAGGCTGGACCTTCGATAATGACAGCTCAGGGATCACCTTTTGCCCTCGAAGAGGAGGGGCGTCTTCTCACTCTTCATGAGCTGACTCAGAAATATATTGAGTATGCGCTTGTGAGAAACGATGGAGCGAAAGATAAGACGGCCAAAGATCTTGGGATCGATCGAAAAACAATCTATCGCCGCACTCAAGAACTTCAAAATTAATTTCGACAGAAGCGCGCCTTGTCGAACCTTTGTTGTACATGGACTGTACCAAATTGTCGCCCGACCTCAATCTGAAATCCATTTTACAGCTGCTTGAGCTTGCACAAGCTTTGCATTTATCAATTTCAACATTTTGAAATCACAACCAAGGAGATTTTTATGGAAACCACGATTCATTTAGCGGCGAACGGAAAGTATCACCCTCGAAAAGTTTTAGTGGTCGACGATGATCAGGAGATGGCACTACTCACTCAATATTTTGTGGAGTGTTACACTCAAGCTCGTTGCGAAATAGCGACAGATAGTTATGAAGCCATCGAAGCGGTGTGTGACAATCGATACGACTATATTGTGATTGATCAAAATCTTCCGGGCCTCAATGGTTTGCAGATTTTGAAACAACTCGACTCCTACTTGAGCTCTGATCCCATGCTGAGCGAACAAGATCGATTTTCGACGAAGACGCCCGTGGTGATCATGTCTTCCTCTAAAGTTCTCATTCCAGAAAAGTTCGATTTGAAATATTTTGAAATCACCGACAACATAAATAAAAAGGAATTGAGTGCGAGTCTTGCTAGAAACTTTGCTTCTTAGAGATTGCTCGTGAAGCTGATCGTGTTATAAGGCTCTCATGGATCAACTTCATCTTGAAATTATAGGTCTCATTGTTGGGGCCCTGGGCCTTGGATTCGGCGCGGCCTATTTTATTTTTCGTCGCAGGTCTGACGTTGTTATCGAAATCAAGGGAGAGTCTCTACCCGAGATTTCTCAGCCAGGCCCGCCATCTCTTGATACCGCTCTTGCTGCGACACGAGGAGTGCTCTTTGACCGACTGAAATCTATTTTCAGTGGGGGAGCTCGACAAGTGGCCCCCCTTGAAGAGCTCGAAGAGGTTCTCTACACCAGTGATTTAGGCCCTTCAACGGTTCAGTCCCTGATGGCTTCGATGACCGAAAAACTCTCAAAAAAACAACTCTATGATTTTGAATTTGTTCGAAAGACTTTGAAAGATCAAATTTTAGAAATTGTTGCGCCTGTGTCTCAATCCAATGGTGCTCTTCTAGATTCGAGTTTTCGATTTCGCGGGCTTGAAGAATCAGTGGCTGAAAAGCCCTGCGTCTGGCTTGTGGTCGGGGTGAATGGGGCTGGAAAAACGACGACAATTGGTAAGCTTGCGGGACTTGTTTCCGATAAAAATAAACTAAAAGTTATGATTGCAGCGGGGGATACTTTTCGCGCCGCCGCTGAAAGCCAACTCACTGTGTGGGGTGAACGTGCGGGAGAACGGGGAGGAGACCGAGGGCAAGTCGAAATTTTTAATCCGCCGGGAAGTGGAAAACCAAGTGGGGTCGCCTTTGATGCCTGTCAAAAGGCGCTTAAAGACAAATTTGATGTTTTGATTATCGACACGGCGGGGAGGCTTCACACCCAGGTGAATCTGATGGAAGAACTTAAAAAAATAAAAAGAGTTATTGAAAAAGCGATTCCCGGTGCTCCTCACGAAGTGCTTCTCGTTCTTGATGCCAACAATGGCCAAAATGCGATTGTTCAGGCGAGACAATTTCATGAAGCCCTCGGCGTGACAGGAGTGATTCTCACAAAACTCGACGGCACGGCCAAGGGAGGAGTGGTCGTGGGGCTGGCTCACGAGCTCAAGCTTCCGGTTAAGGCGATTGGTGTGGGTGAAAAAATCACGGACATCAGACCTTTTTCAGCCGAAGAATTTATCAACTCCATACTCTAGTCACTCGACTAAAGTTTGATCCCACACGTAAATCTCTGATAAGTTTGAAGATCAACCATGGAGTGACCGATAGATACAAAGATGGGAGATCATTCGCATTTCATGATTTTGCTCGGCGGCGTCGTATTTTTTATGTACGGCATGACCATGGCCAGCGAATACCTTCAAAAGATTGCAGCCAATCGGGTTCGCCAGCTCATGACCCGTCTCGCGGATCGCCCGATGGAAGCCGTTCTCGTCGGAATTTTTTTAACCATACTTTTACAAAGCTCTGGAGCCGTGACCTCTCTTCTTGTTGATCTCGGTTCGGCAGGCGTCGTCAATCTCTCTCAAGTCATGGGTGTGATCATTGGCACCGCTGTTGGAAGTACCTTCACAGTCCAGATCATTAGCCTGAATTTTACCAAATTTGGGATTCCTTTATTTATCGCTGGCTATCTTGTGTTTTTTATCACCAAACGTCGGGTGATTAAAAATACGGCGGGTGTTTTTATGGGTTTTGGTCTCATCTTTTTTGGTCTTGAAATGATGGGCATTGCCATGAATGAATTCAAAAACAATCAACTTTTCTTAGACACACTCACTTACCTCAAGAACTCTCCAGTGGCTGCCATTTTTCTCACGGCCTTTGTCACTGGAGTTGCTCATTCAAGCGCCGTCATTATTGGTTTTGCCATGACTTTGGGCGACGGTGGGTTGCTCAATCTTCACGACGCCATGTTTTGGATTTATGGTGCCAATATCGGTACCACAACGACCGCACTTATCGCTGCCATTGGAGCCAACAATGTTGGAAGGCAAGTGGCCTGGTCACATTTTTTCTATAAAGTTGGAAGTGTTCTTTTGTTTCTGTTTTTCACGGATGCTTTCGCCACATGGGTACAGGCATGGGAGCCAGGAATAGGCCGAGACATCGCCAATGCTCACACTGCTTTCAATATCATAGCGGGGATTGCTTTTCTTCCCTTTATCAAAATCGCATCGAAGTATATTGAAAAATTATTTCCACCTACAAAATCAGAAAGAGAATTTGGTCCTAAATTTATCCAAAGAAATGCCGGAGTGGCTTCGACGGTCGCTTATGCTCAGGCCCTCAGAGAAACTCTTCGGATGTCCGACATCGTCGTTTCAATGGTGAAAGACTCCATCAAGCTTCTGGAAACGGATAACCCTGATCTTGTGGATGATGTTCACGCGCGAGATAACAAAGTTGATATTTTATTTCGCGAAATTAAATCTTTTCTCGTCAAATATTCCGATGATTCCGGTCATTTCAACCAGCAAACGATCGAGCTTCTTTCTTTTGTGACCGATCTCGAAAGTGCGGCTGACATCGTCGATAAAAATATTGTGGAACTATCAGCTAAGAAAAATGAGCTCAAGCTTGAGTTTAGCCATCAGGGCTGGCTCGAGCTCAGCGGTCTGCATGCGGTGGTTTGTGAGACTCTGATTCTATCAATGTCTTGCCTTCAGCTTCAGGACAAAAGTCTTGCAACGCAGGTCATCGGAAAAAAAAGGGAGCTGCGCGCAAAAGAACGCATTATGCGTGAATCTCATCTCGAACGATTGAATCAGGGGCTTCGAGAAAGCATCAATACAAGTTCTATTCACCTTGAACTCCTCAGCAATTACCGCCGCATCGCGAGTCTCTTCGCGAACCAAGCCTATTCCGTTCTTGCCGATAACAAAGTTGAACCTGACGCGCAAAATCAATAAAATTCCCAAACTTTTCAAAGGGTTGACGGATTTTGATACTTGTGTAACATAGTAGAGATGCTGGGAAGATTTTAAATTCCCCATGGACTTATCACTACTGTTCATCAGGCAAGCGGAAGGAATCTCTGACGATGGAACGATCTGAAAGCGGCAACAACAAAAAGGTTTTCGAAATATTTATTGCCGGCTTGCCCCTTAAAATTAAAACTTCACATGATGAAGAGACAGTAAACAAATTGGTCAGTTTTGTAGACAAACGTGTTACCGAAGCATTGCATCTTACAAAAAGTGGTTCGTTGCAGAATGCCGCTGTTCTTGCATGTTTGAATATCGCCGAAGAGCTTATTGCACTTAAGAAAAAGGCTCTCACTGAACTAGATCGATTTGAAAATAAAGCACGTAAAGCCATGGTGGATCTCGAATCTTCTCAAGAACTTGGTGTGGGTTTAGACCACTAGAGTGTTTTGAGAGAAGAACTTAAAAGATATAGTTTTTTGTCATCACTTCTGTCGTCACAATCCACGCCTTATGAAGGCTGTGGCAAATGGTACTCGAAAAAATTGATCGAAAATTTGATGCGCGCGCCGAGTTTCGGCTTCGACGAAAGAATTTTGTAGGCCAGCAATCAGCTGCTGCTCTCCAAGAATGCGGTCGAAATTTAGGTGCGAACCTAAGTGGACTCTTAGAACAAGACACACTTTGGATTGGCTATCGAAAACATGGTGATGAAGTTGATCCTGCTCTTGCTATTGGCATGTCCAAAGTCGAAAAGTGGGCTTATCCCAAAATAATTGGAAATGATTTAAAGTTTTTTGTTCCTCAGTCGGAAAGCGACTGGGAGTCAGGACCTTGGGGTCTTCTCGAACCCAAAGTCCAAAATTCTATGGAGGTCGATCTCCATAGTAGCCAGGGCATTTTAGTTCCTGGTGTTGCATTTGATCGAATGGGTGGAAGACTCGGATCGGGTCGAGGCTTTTATGATCGAGTTCTCCACAATTATTCCGGAAAAAAAGTGGGCCTAGGTTTTTCAGTTCAGATATCGAACGAACCTCTGCCCTTGGATGGTCATGATGTCCCCATGACCGATATTGTGACTGAGAAAGAAATATTCTCGGTCGATGAAAGGAATTGATATGAGCGAAATTGTGTTTGGAATAATTGGTGTTTTACTTGGAGGCGCGGCAGGGGCCGGCGCTCTCTATGCCGCCTTCAACATGAAAAAGAACAATAAAATGAAAGCGGCGAAATTCGAAGCTGAACAGGTCTTGTCAAAGGCGAGGAACGAAGCGGCCAGGATCGATCGAGACTCAAAAGCGCGAGCGAAAGATTTTGAGCAAAAGTTTCGGCGAAATGTAGAACAGGACATACAGAAGCAAAAAAATCAAGTGCTGCAACAGGAGCGAAGTTTAAAAGATAAAGAGCGAAACCTCGATCAGAATTATCAGCAAAAAGCAAAACAGGTCGATTTAAAGCTCGGAGAAATCAAAGAGCGTGAAGAGAAAATAAAAATTGCCGAAAGCAAAGTAAAAGAAAACGATGATAAGGCTTTGCAGCATCTCGAAGAACTTAAAACCAATCTTGAGCGTGTGTCTTCGATGAGTACCGAAGAAGCAAAAAGACAATTGATCAACGCCGTTGAACAAGAAGCAAAAATCGAAGCTTCCAAGATTGCTTCGGCTATCGAAAACGAAGCCAAAGAAGAGGCTGAGAAAAAAGCTAAACGAATTATCGGAATGGCCATCTCTCGTTACGCTGGTGAATATGTCACTGAGCGAACGGTGAGTGTGATAGATCTTCCAAGCGATGAGATGAAGGGTAAGATCATTGGTCGAGAGGGCCGTAACATTCGGGCTTTGGAGGCTGCTTGTGGGGTTGATCTGATTGTGGATGAAACTCCAGAGGCCGTTGTGATTTCGGGATTTGATCCAGTTCGAAGAGAAGTTGCAAGACGTTCACTTGAAAAATTGATGGAGGATGGCAGAATTCATCCGGCTCGAATTGAAGAGGTGGTTGATAAAACTAAAGCTGACCTCTTTCGGTCGATTCAAGAAGACGGTGAAAAAGCCTGTTTGGATCTAGGGATCACAGGGGTCAATCCAGAAATTATCAAGTTGATTGGAAGTTTGAAATATCGAACAAGCTACACGCAAAATAACTATTCTCACTCCATCGAATGCGGCTTCTTGGCTGGCATGATGGCGGCAGAGTTAGGTGCCGATGTCATCACGGCTCGTCGCTGTGGACTTCTTCACGATATTGGAAAGGCTCTTGATCACAGCGTTGAGGGAAGTCACGCTGTCATCGGTGCCGAATTTGCAAAAAAATATGGTGAAAGCGCAGCGGTTGTTCACGCCATTGCTTCTCACCACGAGGATGAAAAACCAAATACGGTTTATGCTTTCTTAACCCAAGCCTCGGATGCGATTTCGGGCGCACGACCTGGGGCTCGAAGGCAAATGATGGAAACCTATGTTCGTCGGCTTGAAGATCTTGAGAGCATTGGAAATAGTTTTGATGGGGTCGTTCGAACTTTCGCAATTCAAGCGGGACGTGAAATTCGAGTTTTGGTCGAAGGCAGTAAGGTGACTGATGAACAATCTCTGATGTTAAGTCGCGATATCGCGAGAAAAATTGAACGCGAACTCACTTATCCTGGTCAGATCAAAGTGACCGTGATCAGAGAAACTCGAGCGATTGAGCATGCCAGATAATGGCGGTCTTTTTGGAGCCTCGTGAGCAACTGAAACTTATTCTTCGGGGTGCGGCGGATGTCGTGTCCAGCGATGAGCTTTTAAAGAAACTAGAAAATAGTTTTAAAACTAAAAAGCCTCTTCGGGTGAAAGCGGGCTTTGATCCTACCAAACCGGATCTTCACTTGGGTCACACGGTTGTTATGAATAAAATGAGACAGTTTCAAGACCTTGGTCATCAAGTGATTTTTTTGATCGGTGATTTTACCGCACTCATTGGCGATCCCACCGGAAAGAATGAGACAAGACCGGCGCTTTCTCGAGAAGAAATAAATGAGAATTCCAAAACCTACGCCAAACAGGTGTTCAAAGTTTTGGATGAGAGCAAAACCGAGATTTCTTATAATTCGATTTGGATGGATAAGTTCACCAGTGCTGATTTCATTAAATTGTCGGCTCAGTACACGGTGGCAAGAATGATTGAGCGTGACGATTTCAAACAAAGGTTTGAAAAGCAGCAGCCCATTTCAATCCACGAATTTCTTTATCCTTTGGTTCAAGGTTATGATTCAGTGGCATTGAAAGCGGATGTCGAGCTTGGCGGAACTGACCAGAGATTTAACCTTCTGGTTGGAAGATCCATACAAAAATCTTACGGGATTGATTCGCAATGCATTCTGACAACACCTCTTTTAGAAGGGCTTGACGGAATTCAGAAAATGTCCAAGAGCCTTGGAAATTATATTGCGGTGGAGGATTCGCCAAAAGATATGTTTGGTAAAACCATGAGATTGTCGGACGAATTGATGGTCCGGTACTATGAACTTTTATCAGATTTATCGTCTGTGGAATTTGAAAAATTAAAAACCGATCTTGCAAACGGATCCAAACATCCTCGAGATGCTAAAGTGGAACTCGCTCAGTTTTTTGTGAGAAGATTCCATGGAGAAAAGGCGGCCGAATCAGCTCTCAGGGAGTTTGAAGAAATTTTTGTCAAAAAAGGGCTTCCTGATGAAATTCCTGAATATCGAATGGCAGCGGTCAGTCAGATTTCTATTTCGAATCTTATGAGCCAGGCAGGACTTTGCTCCTCCAATAGTGAAGCGAGGCGTTTGATTGAATCCAAGGCCGTAGAAATAGATTCGGTGAAAGTGACGGATCCCCAATTGAAACTCGACTTAAAGTCCGGCGAAAGTTTTGTTATCAAAGCTGGTAAAAAGCGTTTTGCTAAAGTGGTGATAACTTAACATGATCAAGAACCTCATTTTTCTATCTCTTTTGCTGATTGATGTTCAGGCTCACGCTTGGGCAAGGCGTGGGCATGCGATTATTGGCTCGGCCGCGGCCTATGTGCTGGAAAAAGATTTTTTGAAGGAACACAGCTTTGACATGAGTTATTACAGCAATGTTCCTGACTTCATTTGGAAAGAAGAAGAACATTACACGGTCGAGCGAGTCGAACATTTTTTTGATAAAGAAATTTTTGATCGCACCCTAGGTGCCGATGCTGTTTACAATTCCAATAGGATGGAGTTTTTCACCAAAAATAAAATTCCAAGAAGTGCTGGCCGTGCACCTTGGCGAATTTATGAACTCAATGAAGATCTCACTCGTATCACAAAAGATTTGCAAGATGGCACAAAGAGCCCGAAGGATCACCAAGCTCTGCAATTGGAATGGCTGGTCCGTGCGGGCACCCTTGGACATTATGTCGAAGATCTTTCGATGCCCCTTCATGTCGCGGAAAATTATGACGGTGTTATGACTGGTCAAAAAGGGATTCATGGTTTTTATGAAGAGATGATTGTGGACGAACTTTGGCCTCAAGTTGAAGTTGACGTGCAAAAACAAGTTAAAAAGAAATGGCCGGCGTTTCACAAAAACAAAAAAAGCGTGGCCGTTTTTGATCTTCTGTTTCAAGAAATAAAAGAGAGCATCTTGTCGAAAGATACACTTTTAGCCTTGGATAAGAAGTGGGGACGAGCGGATCTAAAGAAAGTTGCTCCTGCTTACAAAAAGTTACTCACTGACAATTTGACTCTCGGCACACTCTATTTGGCTGAGATTTGGTCCAGACAACTGGATTGGAATTATGACAAGAAAAATTTTTACTTGTTTCGAGGGCGACCGGAATACATCCCTTCGTCAAGCGAACCAGAATTGATGAAAAAGTAGTATGAAAGTTAAATTTGTTCCGCAAAATGTAGAAGTTGAAATCAAACCGAACCAAAGCATTCTTGATATTGCCAACGAGCATTCGATTTATATTAAGTCGGTGTGTCGGGGAGTTCCTTCCTGCGCCGAATGTCGAGTGAGAGTGATCGACGGCGAGTACAATGTCTTTCCGCCCTCCCAAAAAGAGTTGGCACTGATCGGAACGGCTTACTTTGTGGATCAACGTCGCCTTTCGTGTCAGCTTAAATGTTTCGGTAACATAACGATTGATCTCACTGAACAAGTTGAAAAGGAATCCATGTCGCCGACGAAAAGACCTCGGGGTGGACAAAAAGATACAGATGATTCAAAAGCGAGAACTGGTAATATTATTTTTGAAGAACAGTCAGAGCATATGAGAAAAGAAGACGAGAAGAGAAGACGCGCCGAAGATCTCTATGAGAAAGAAGAGCAAAAAAGAGAACTCGAGCGAATTAGGTCTCGCCACCATCAAAAGCCTGGAACGCCAAATCCTGAAGAAGGAGGTCATAATGAGTGAGATTGAAGTTCCCATCGAGTCTGTTCAAGAAGAGATGCAACATCATGCTGTTCACTCCAATGAAAGCCTACTGACCATCGGGGCTCTGCTCTCGGCTTTTCTGGCGGTCCTAGCTGCAGTGGCAGCTCTCAATGCTGGTCATCACGCCAATGAAGCTATGATCGAACAAATTCAGGCCTCTGACCATTGGGGTCACTATCAAGCAAAAGCCATCAAAGCCTCCATTCTCGATGCCAAGCGAGATATTTTAGCCTCTCTTGGAAAACCGATGAGTGAAGAGAGTCAGGACAAAAGAGAAAAGTACAAAAGTGATCAGGAAGAAATCCAAAAAGAGGCCACTGAGGCTCAAGAATCTTCGCTGAAACATTTGGCGATTCATCAAATGTTGGCCAAAGCTGTAACATTTTGTCAGGTTGCGATCGGTATAACAGCCATTGCTGTTTTGGTCCGAAGAAAATCATTTCTCTATGTGAGTTCGACATTTGGGGTTGTGGGATTATTTTATTTGATAAAGGGACTCTTTTTTCTTCCATGAATATTAGTTTAAAAAAGATTCTAGTTAAGCTCCCTAACGGAAAATTGCTTTTTCAATTGGGTGATTTTAATGTGGCATCGGGATCAAGAGTTCTTATTCAAGGTCCCAGCGGAAAAGGAAAGACCACCCTCTTGCACGTGATGGCCGGTCTTCTCACTCCTGATGAGGGAACGGTTGAGATTGGTAACAAAAATCTCAAATATTTGTCCGATGATGAGCGCTGTGTTTTAAGGCGAGATCACATTGGGATGATTTATCAGAAATTGAATTTGGTCGACTATCTGACTGCTTCGGAAAATGTTCAACTCGGATCTGAGTTGCCCAACCGAGAAACTGCCAGACAAGTTCTCAAAGAGTTAAATCTGTCTGGCAGTGAAGAAAAACTAGCCGTGAGCCTGTCTCTCGGAGAGCAGCAGCGAGTTGCGGTGGCTCGAGTGATAGCACGGCGACCACAAATTATTTTGGCCGATGAACCGACCTCCAGCCTCGACGATCGCAATGCTGAGGTGTTACTCAGTTCGCTTCTTGATAAGAAATTAAATTCGACCGTTGTGATGGTCAGCCATGATCACCGCGCGCGCGCTCATTTTGACAAGGTCATCGATTTTGAAAAGTTGGTGAACTAAATGAAACCGATAAGACTGGCCTATCTGAATCTCACAAGACATCGATTGACAACTTTTATCGCAATTGCGGCACTGGCAATTGCGGTGGGTAGTTCAGGTGTTCTCCTTCGAATTTACAGCTTGTCGAACTCGAGATTCACGACACTTGCAAAGGGAGGCGATGGAATTGTGGGAGCCAAAGCTGGCCATATCGAAATTTTACTGGGAAGTCTCAATCTCGAGGGCGATTATCCTGAATTTATTCCCGCAAACTTATTTGATAGTTTGAGGGGGCCCGAGTATTCGTCAAAGGCGACCGAGGATGATGGAATGCTTCACACGGTCATTCCTATTCTTGTGTTTGGAAAATTTAAAAATTATCGAGTTATGGGAACCGACGAAAGTTTTTTGCATAGAGCCAGATCCGAGGACAATCCAATTATCTTAACTGGAAAGTGGTATCAAAATAACGGTGAAGTTGTGATTGGAAGCCATGTGGCCCAAGAAGAATCTCTCAAGGTGGGAGATAAAATCAAGATATCACCGTGGGTCGGGAACACAAACACTCCTGCCCCCGATAGAGAATTTGTCATCAGTGGAATTATTGAACCCACAAACTCTGCCTGGGATAATGGACTCTACTCCACCGTCGAAGTTGGTCGTGAGATTTTTCGCGAAGGTAAAATCAAAACTATTTGGGATGATAAAATCCTCAGCTACTTCTTGGTCTATATGGGGCCAAAAGCCTACGGAAAATTTGATTCACTCATCAACCAGCGAACGGTGAGCCAAGCCGTGTTCACAGAGCAAGCAAAAGTTTTGCTAGAGAGTTTAACAGGAACGGGGCGGATTCTTGGAGCTATGATCAGCGCCTTGATTATTTTTCTTGCGGGACTTTGTGTTTCAGCTCTTATGATTACGAGATTTGATGCTATGGGTACGGAAATCGCAGTGCTTCGAGCACTTGGTTACACAAAAAAAGAAATCACATCTTGGCTTCTTTACGAGGGCCTCATGATGAGTTTGCCGGCTTGTCTCCTCGGAGCACTCATTGATCTTGCGTCTTTTCCAATTCTCAAGTCCATTTTGAGTTCAGGAATTCCGATGAATCCTCTCGTGACGATCAGTATTTTCCAGAGCTCCATTGTTTGGATTGCAGCCGTAGTTGCTACCGTTTTAGCGTTACTTATTCCTCTTGCCCGCGTCTACCGCCAAGACGTTCACATCACCCTACGCGGAATCTGACGAAAATTGTCAATGACATGAAAAATTCTCGTGGAGAGCATGGCTATCTCTAATGTGTCCCAAAGCGGGTTTGGTATCCAGATTGCTCATATCTCTCGTGTGCGTAGATGTTTGCACGAAAGAGATATATGGAAAAATTTATAAAAGTTCTTTTGTTAGCAAGTCTGTTTTTGTCTCAGTCGTTGAGCGCGGGTGACGGTAGCGAAGAGCTTCGTTATGTCGGAAACAAGATGAAAGAATCAACTGTACGTTTGATGACAGAAAAATATTTGTTACTCGGGCGAAATGCCATTTGTGTTGACCGCGCAGTTGAGGTTGGCAACGAGGGACGAGTTCTTTATCAGGCGGGAAGGTATGCAGTTGAGGAGTTCGTCTACCATATTGTTTCTGCGGGTTTTCAAGAATTTGATGGAATCAACTTCTACATGAGCATTATGAAGGAGAATATTCATCACGATCATAAGGCTAGCTACAGACAACTTGGTACTTGGATTTCTCAGTTGCCTTGGACTCTGGACAAGATCCAAACTTCATGTGGCACAATTCAAGATCGAGTTGTATTTAAGGTAGGAGTGATTGATCAGATCATTGATCAGCGCAAGTTTCATTTGGCGACGGACCCCAGATTTGGATATCGAGGTCCGGCCTCTCAGCCATAGGCCAAAAAAAAGCCGCGATTTCTCGCGGCTTCGGTGATTAAAAAATCTAGAGATTATTTTTTATCTCGTCGGTCGCGTCGTTCTTGTCGGATATTTCTTCGAGCAAGCCTTTTATCCTGCTTATCAGTTTTAATTTCCTTAGTGTCGTTTTTTGCCTCTTTGTTGTCTTTAGAAATATCTTGTCTCAAGCCTTTTCTGTCAGCTGCATTTTCTTTAAGAGCAGCATTGTCAGCTTTGACTTGATCTGAGCCAGCGCCATACTGCTTAACGTCTTGACGGCGTTGTTGCCGATCTTTTTGTTCGGCCTGTCGATCTTGTCTCAACTGCTTAACATCTTGGCTTTCTTCTTTTCGCACTTGGTGTCGGTCCTCACGTTTTTCTTTGATGTCAGCGTTGTCTTTTTTGATTTCAGCCTTGTCTTGATCAATGGCCTGTTGCTCTTGAGCATAGGCAACACCAGCGGACAGTGTCATAACCATCGCAGATGCCCCAATCATCTTAATAAATACATTCTTCATAATTCCTCCTTCAAGGATTGTTTGTTTCAGGCAACCTTGCCCGATACATCAAGAATACATCTGGAGAATAAAACGGAAATGAAAGAGGGGTTAATTCTTTTTAATCGTGAAAACTCTCAACCGAATCAAGGCCTTACCATCGGAAATCTCAATATGATACATTTTGAGAACTGAGTGAATTGTCTTTAATGGCCAATATAAGTTACCGATAAAAGAAACAATGGCAAACAGATCAAATTTGGAACTTCGCTTTCGCGAATTGGGACAAGGCGAACCGATTGTATTTCTTCATGGCTACGGTGGAAGCCCGGCCAACTGGAATCAAGTGACCAGGGAACTCGCAAAAAAATTCCGAGTTATCACTCCCGATCTTTCAGAGATTTACACCGACATTTCAAAACAGTTCACTTTTCGCCAACAGGTCTCAGCTCTTTCAGATTTTGTATCTAAAATCGGAGATGGAAAACCGGTGAATATCGCAGCTTCGAGTTACGGAGGCGCTCTCGCTTGGGGAATTGCCATTACAAGTCCACATCTTGTGGAAGGACTTGTGCTTTTGAGTCCCATGCCACCTCATCCTCAATCGAGAATCAGAAATCGAGTGCTCAAACAATTTTTATTCTTGGGTCGTTGGCCCAAATTGCTATGGCTCTATTTAAAGTCTCCCCTTGGAAGGCGCGCTCTTCCTCGCATTGCTGAAATATTTCAATTCTCTTGGGCTCTTCAAAATAAAATGAAGAGCAAACGATTTTCAACCCTCACTATCAGGCAGATTCAAGTTCTCACTCACGTGATCTATCGTTTTTCTTGGATTTTGCGCCTAGAAGATTGGTCTTTTTGGGAGAGTCGTCTGCAATTTATCCAATCTCCTATTTGTCTTATCTGGGGGCAGCGAGACATGCTGTTCAATCAGGGAGAGCCTGAGCGAATGCAAAAGATATTTGAAGACTGCCAACTTCATTCCATCGCCAACACTGGCCATCTCTCGATGCGAGACAACCCAGCTCCCGTCGTTCAAATCATCCAAAATTTTCTAGAGAAAAAAGCCGCCTAAAGGTAAAGGTATCCGGTTGTTTTTTCTGACTAATTCGCGTCAAAAAATAAAATTCCACTAAAAATCAAAAAACGTAAATAGTGTTTTATACTGGCCGGGCTCGTGCCCTGCCGCGGAGGCGAACGCCTTCCGGGCGTTCGTAGCCTTCGGCTATTCCCTCCGCAGATCCAGTATAAAACACTATTTACGTTTTTTGATTTTTAGTGGAATTTTATTTTTTGACGCGAATTAGCCAGAAAAAAGACACTGGCACCTTTAGAACCTGACGAGGCTTGCACCCCAAGTGAAGCCGGAGCCGAAGGCCACGAAAGCAACGAGATCGCCTTTTTTGATTTTTCCAAGAGACAAAGCTTCGTTCAGAGTGAGAGGAATGGTGACCGAAGTGGTGTTGCCGTATCTCTCGATTGTGGAGTGAGATTTCTCGAAAGGAATTTCAAGTTGCTGCATCACCATCTGATTGATTCGAAGATTGGCCTGGTGAGGAATCACAAAATCGATATCTGAAATTTTAAGATTATTTTTTCTCGTCACTTGATGGAGCACTTCGCACATGCGCTCAACCGCGTTTTTAAAAACAAAGCGCCCGTCCATCGTTGGATAATAAGAATCGTCAAGTTGGCCATTGGGTTGAAGTCTTGGATGATTGTTGGGGCTTGGATTTCGAATAATTAATTTTTCAGCGTATTTGCCTTCACTGGCGAGAATCGTATCGATAACATGAGGCTCAGATTCAGAGCAGGCTTCAACCACACAAGAGGCTGCTCCATCTCCGAAAAGAACATTGAGATCGCGGCCCTTACTCGATTTTTCCATGCTCGTGCTGTGTATTTCAGAGGTCGAAATTAAAACTCGCCTGTAAAAACCAGACCGAATCCACGCATCGGCGATGCTAAGAGCATAAAGAAAACCAGAGCATTGATTGCGAATGTCCAAGGCTGGAATGGGTTTGCTCATTCCAAGACGGTCCTGAAGAAGAACTCCGGTGCCTGGAAAAACATAGTCGCCGATAAGGCTTGAAAAAATAATGGCGTCGATATCGTCGGGTTTTAAATTTCCCTTTTCCATGGCTTCTTTAGAAGCTGCTGTTGCCATTCCGCCCAGAGTTTCACCAGGACTTACCCACCGACGCTCTCGAATGCCTGAGCGCTGCTGGATCCATTCATCGGTGGTATTCATGGACTGTTCGAGGTCAAAGTTAGTTACAACCTTGACCGGAAGGTTTGAGCCTAGCGACACAATTCTCGTACGAGCGATACTCATTGTTACCTTCCCATTTGAAAAACCAAAACTAACCCAACTCCTAGCAATTCACAATAATCATCCGAAGAACCAAATGCTTTGAGTTATATTTTGGAATAACATGGGGCTAAGAAGAGGGCCTAAACTGCAAAAGAAGTCCCGCAACCGCACGACTTCTTCGCGTTGGGATTGGTGATAAAAAAGCCTTTTCCATTCAGACCGCCCGAAAAATCCAGCATGGAACCAATAAGATAGAGATAGCTTTTCGTGTCGATAACAACCTCGACTCCCTGCTGTGAAAACACCTTGTCCCCATCGTTTTTCTTGTCATCGAAATCAAGCTTATAGGACATGCCCGAACAGCCACCGCCCACCACCTTAACGCGTAAAAACGTCGCTGTTGCTTTGTTTTCGTCCTGTTTAACTTTGGCGATTTGTTTGGCTGCTACTTCAGAAATCTGAATCATCGATCCTCCGACTGCAATCAGTATAGCCTAAATGTGCCCCTGTGGCTAGCCCTTGGCTCTGAGTATCGATTCTTTGATTTTCTTGGAGGCGTGATCAATCTCTTCCTCATTGTTGAAACGCCCAAGGCCAATCCTTAGGGTGCTTTTGGCTTGCTCGTCCGTGAGGCCGATGGCCTTTAAAACATGACTTGGCTCTGCCAGTTCGCTACTGCAGGTGGAGCCAGTGCTCAAAGCTACCTCCTGGTGCACATAAGCCAGAAAAGTCTGCATTTTGATTCCTTTGAAGGTGAAGCTGAGATTATGTGGGAGCCTTAGATTCGGGTGGTCGTTAAGAGTGGCCCCC
>Ga0206905_10041_pt1 | contig 35566 bp, 27 predicted proteins | sample Alteio_BWOrgHeat_43_FD_152940 | JGI IMG/M metagenome (GOLD analysis project Ga0206905, IMG submission 152940) | Enriched cells from forest soil in Barre Woods Harvard Forest LTER site, Petersham, Massachusetts, United States -... | ecosystem: Environmental > Terrestrial > Soil > Temperate forest >...
ACCCTGCATCGAACTGGGAGCGGCGGGAGGAGTGTTTCCGGAGGCGTCGGTCGCGGGCGCCGGGTTGGCTCCGGCGGTGCTGACGGGAACGACCGGGGTTTTCATCCCGGGCCAGGTTTGCAGCCGGGGATCGCCTGTCGGCATCGGCGTGTCGTCTTCACTGTCGGGGGAAGCGGCGCTCATCATGTTCATCATCGTCGGGTAGGAATAAATCTTGGAACTGTCGCTGAGAGTTCCCGCCTCAAAGGATTTGATTAGGTTGCTCACGCCGGTCGAAGTCGGCCCCACGAAAAAGGCGAGCTCCCACTGCACGCCGCCGCGCCCGAATCCGCCGCCCCGGCCAAACCCGCCACCCCGGCCATTGCCGTTGCCATTTGCATTCGGCGCGCCGGGAGGAGCCGCATCGGCCGCATTGTTCTGGGGAGGGGGTGGGAGGTTGACATTTGCCGCCAGGGTTTCCATCGCTTCGGGCAGCGGTACCTTGTCGACATACATGCTGACCGTCGCGGCGGGATCAATGTTGGTATAGACCTTCACCCAGCCCTGCCTTTCGATGCTTCTGATCACCTGGGCGAGCGGCGCATGGTCGACATGGACCGTGATCAGTCCCCAGTCCGCGAAGCCATAATAAATAATGTTTCCCAGCAGGAGAAGGGCGAGGACGGCGCCCCCGATGGTATAGCGATTATATGGCATACCTCTTTAGACCCTGGAAAGACCGCAAAGGATTCCTTTTATTGGAATATTACAGCATTGTAATCCGAAAGCCATCCTAGGAATTACTTCATTGCCAGCAACTTCTGATGAATCCCGCCAAAACCTCCATTGCTGAAAACAATCACCACATCACTCGGCTTCAGGAGCGGATTCAGCTTGGTCACGATCGCGTCCGCATCGGGTTCATAATAAGCCGGCACGCCTGCCGTATTGATATCGGCAACGACCTGTTCCGGATGTAGCCGCTCGTGGACGGGAATCTGTTCCAGTGCTGCGACCTGGGCGACAAAAACGCCATCGGCCAGGGCGAGCGCGGAGGGAAGGTCCTTCTGGAAAACCGCGCGCCGGGTCGTATTGCTGCGCGGCTCGAACAAGGCCCATAGCCGTCGGTTGGGAAAGCGATGACGCAGGCCTTGCAGGGTTTCGCGCATGGCGGTGGGGTGGTGTCCAAAATCGTCGATGACCGTCACGCCCCTCACCTCGCCCCGAATTTCCTGGCGGCGTTTCACTCCCTGGAAGGCAGCCACGGCCTTGACAATTTCCGGCAGCGGAATCTGGTAGAAGTGGGCCGCGGCAATGGCCATCGCGGCATTGCGCACGTTGAACGTGCCCGACATCGGCAGCGTGAACTCGGTGTCGAACAGGCGGAACGTCTGCGTCTCGCCCTGGACGCGGACATCATGAATGCGTACCGCGGCGTTTTCCGAGAACCCGACCTCGAGAATGGGCGCGGGGCTCTCCTTCACCACGGCCAGCGCGTTGGCATCGTCGGCATTGACCAGCACCATGCCGTTGCGCGGGACGATGCGCACGAGATGCGAGAACGATTTCTGGATCGCCGCCAGATTGTCGAAGATGTCGGCGTGATCGAATTCGAGGTTGTTGATGATGACCAGCTCGGGCAGGTAATGGAGGAACTTGCTCCGCTTGTCGAAGAAGGCGGTGTCGTATTCGTCTCCCTCCAGGATCCAGTAGGGGCCTGCCTGCTTGGTGCAGCCCTGGGGCAGGTTCTTCGGCAACCCGCCGATCAGGTAGGAAGGCTTCTTCCCCGCGTGCTCAAAGATCCAGGCGAGAAGCGAAGTCGTGGTCGTCTTTCCGTGCGTTCCGGTCACCACGAGATTATGGGTCTTGCGGAGGAAATAGGTTTTCAGCGTCTCGGGCAGGGAAAGATAGAAACGCTTGGCCTCGAGCGCCGCTTCCAGCTCCGGGTTGCCCCGTTTGATCGTATTACCGACGACAAGAATCACGTCCTCGGTAGGCAGGTTTTCCGGACGATAACCCGACTGGATGGAGATCCCCTTTTCCGCGAGAAAGGTCGACATCGGCGGGTAGACGCTCTCATCCGAACCGGTCACGGTATAGCCTTCATCATGGAGCATCGCAGCCACGGCGCCCATGGCCGTCCCGCAAATGCCAAGAAAATGAAACGCGCGCGGCGGCGCCTGAACCGAGGAAAGGGAGGGTGTGGCCATGGATGGCCGTTACCATGGAATGTGACTGCCTTTGCCGCAACTTTTTTCGTTTTAGGAAAGGCGCGTGATTGATTCCCAGGTTGATTTTTCGGAGGTCATGCTCCGGCAAAATGATCGCTCCGATTCGTATACCTCGGGCCTTGTCTTTTCAGGTGAAGCAACCGACGGGAAATCGGGAACATCCTCCAACCAAGGGAGGATCAGATACGCTTTCCAATTTCCTGAAAGCCGGGCCATCACGAAAAAATATTCAATCCAGAACTCTCCAGCGTACTGGTTAGCTCTGGCGTGTCTGATCCTTCGACAAGCTCAGGATGACGGTCTTTTTAGCCGTGAGAGAGGAGAAATCGACCTTTTTCTTTAACATTAAAGTTAAAATTCTTTGACCTTGAGAGCCCTCATCCCTAGAAACTCCCTTACGATCGGACAAAAAAAGTTCATTCGTATAAAGCCTATGGATCTCAAGGAAATTAAAGCGGTCATCGATCTGATGACCCGAAACGGTCTCTCGGAATTCGAACTTGAAAAGGGTGACTTCAAGCTTCGAGTGAAGCGAGGTCCCGGTGGAGAATGGATCACTTCTGCGACCCCGGTATCGAATGCCGCACCCGTTGTCCATCACGCCCCGGCAGCTGCCAGCGCTCCCGCTCCTGCCGCCCCGGCCTCGGTTCCGTCCGCAGCACCAGCCACCTCGAGCACGCAGGCGCAAATCGTTTCGCCCATGGTCGGGACCTTCTATCGTTCTCCCTCTCCCGACTCAGCCGCATATATCGAAGTGGGGCAGGAAGTGAACGAAGATACGGTCGTCTGCATCATCGAGGCGATGAAGGTCATGAATGAAATCAAGGCCGAAACCCGCGGCGTTATCGTTGAAGTTTTGGCGCAAAACGGCAAACCAGTCGAATTTGGCAAACCTCTCTTCAGCGTCAAACCCCTCTAATCTCACCTTTCTCAAGCTCTCCGCCCCGCTCCATGTTCGACAAGATACTCATCGCCAACCGAGGCGAAATCGCCCTCCGCATTATCCGGGCTTGCAAGGAACTTGGAATCAAGACCCTTGCCGTCTATTCGGAGGCAGATGTCGACTCTTTGCATGTCCAACTGGCAGATGAAGCTATCTGTATCGGTAAAGCTGCCAGCCAGGACAGTTATTTAAAGATAGACCGCATTATCAGTGCCGCCGAGATTGGCGATGTCGATGCCATCCATCCCGGTTACGGCTTTTTGGCCGAAAATGCCCACTTCGCCGAAGTTTGCGAGAGCTGCAACATCAAGTTTATCGGTCCCAAGCCCAAGGCCATTCGTGCCATGGGTAATAAATCGGTCGCCCGCGAAACTGCCCGCAAGGCCGGCGTGCCGGTGACTCCCGGCAGCAACGGCATTGTGGAGACCGATCAGGACGCCCTGAAGATCGCCAAGCAAATCGGCTATCCGATCATGATCAAGGCGGTGGCGGGTGGCGGCGGCCGCGGGATGCGCCAGGCCCATAACGACGTCAGCCTGGTCCAGGGATTCAACGCGGCGCGGATCGAGGCCGAAAAGGCCTTCAACAACGGCGCGATCTACCTGGAAAAGCTGATCGAGCAGCCGCATCACATCGAATTCCAGATCCTGGCCGACAAGTACGGCAAGGTCGTCCATATCGGCGAGCGCGATTGCTCCATCCAGCGGCGCAATCAGAAGCTGCTGGAGGAATCGCCCTCGCCCCTGATCACACCCGCCATGCGCAAGGCGATGGGCAAGGCGGCGATCAAGCTGGCGCATGCGGTCGACTACGAGAACGCGGGCACGATCGAGTTCCTGGTCGATAGCAAAATGAACTTCTATTTCATGGAGATGAACACCCGCATCCAGGTTGAGCACCCGGTGACGGAGGAAGTTTACGGCATCGACCTGGTCAAGGAGCAGATCCGCATCGCCTGGGGCGACAAGCTCAGCAAGGACTTCGACGATCTCCAGCCGCAACGGCATGCCATCGAAATGCGCATCAACGCCGAGGACCCTTTCAATGATTTCCGCCCCAGCCCCGGCAAGATCGACCTCTTCTATGCGCCAGGAGGCCACGGCATCCGGTGGGATTCCCACGTCTATGCCGGTTACACCGTGCCTCCCTATTACGACTCCATGATCGGCAAGCTGATCGCGTTCGGCAGCGACCGCGCCACCGCCATGAACCGCATGTCCCGCGCGCTCGATGAATTTGTCATCCGCGGCATCAAGACGACCGTGCCATTCGGTCAGCTCATCCTCAAGGACCCCGATTTCCGCCGGGGCCGCTACAGCACTCATTTTGTGGAAGGCTTCATCAAGCAGCGCCAATCGATCCTGCCTCCGCGGGAAGGTTGAAAAGACCTGTCATCCTGAGCTTGTCGAAGGATCAGCTCCCGGAAAGCGTGCATCTGTCCTGTCAGTGTAGACTTATTGGAGGCTGATCCTTCGACAAGCTCAGGATGACGGGCCTTTAAAAAAGGCCAGCGAAGTCGCAAATATACCACTACCAACACTTGCTATGATTCATCCCTTTCAGCTTTAGTCGTTTCATGATTTTCCTGGTTGGCGCGACGGGGACGGGAAAGAGCGCGGCCGCGCTGGAGTTGGCGCGCAAGCACGGAGCCGCGATTCTGGCCATGGACGCGATGCAAGTTTATCGCGGGGCCGACATCGGCACGAGCAAGCCGACAGCGGCGGAGCGGGCGGAGGTCCCGCACGGGGGGCTCGACCTGGTGGAGTTCGGCTCAAATTTCGATGTGGCCCAATACCTGAAACACGCGGAGATGTTTTTGCGGGAGCAACGGGAAGCAGGCCGGCCGGTGATTGTGACGGGCGGGACAGGCCTCTATTTCCGGGCCCTGACGCAGGGGCTCTGCGATGCGCCGCAAGGTTCCGATAAGCTGCGCGCGGAGCTGAATGCGCTTCCCGTGGAGGAATTGCGCGCGCGCCTCGAGAAAATCGATCCCGCGATGCTGGAGCAGCTCGATGTTTCCAATCCCCGCCGCCTCATCCGGGCCATTGAAGTCAAAGAAGAAACGGGCCGTTCCCTGCGCGAGTGGCAGGAGGAGACGCCGGAGCCGTTGGTGAAGGAGTTCACGGCGCTATGGATCCAGCGCGAGAAGACGGAGCTGGAAACACGGATCCGGACGCGGATGGAAACGATGTTCGCCGCCGGTTGGGAGGAGGAGGTGCGGGGCCTGATCGCCCGGCACGGAATGGAGGCGGTACGGAACTTCCCCGGGATCGGTTATCGGGAGATTGCGGGGATGATCGCTTCCTGCGCGCTGCGCACGCCCGGGCAACAAGTAGCCCGGGCCACCCCGGCAGAGGTAAAAAGTGACATTCAGGTGGCGACGCGCCAATACGCCAAGCGTCAGTTGACTTGGTTCAATCGTGAGCCTAATTTACAGAAAGTCATGCTCTCCGGCATCCAGCCCCTTCCCGCGGCCCTGCTCTCCCTGCTTTGAAAGCGTCCCATCTGACTTCCCCGCCTCCCGGCAACGAACGCGCCCTGCTTGTCGGGCTCGAGCGGCCCGAGGACAGCAAGTGGGACCATGCCGAATCGTTGCAGGAACTGGGCGAACTGGTGAAAAGCGCCGGAGGCGAAGTCGTCGAAACCATGATCCAGCGCCGCCAGTCGCCGACCGCCGCCTATTACATCGGGCCGGGCAAGGCCAACGAACTGGCACTACTCTGCAAACAGGGCAATATCGGCACGGTGATTTTCAACGATGAGCTGAGCCCCGCCCAGAGCCGCAATCTCGAAAAGGTCTTCGAGCGAAAGATTTTGGACCGGACCCAGCTCATCCTCGACATCTTCGCGCAACGGGCCAAGTCGAAGGACGGCAAGCTCCAGATCGAGCTCGCGCAACTGCAATACCTGCTGCCGCGCCTGACCGGCATGTGGACCCACCTTTCGCGCCAGAGCGGCGGCATCGGAACGCGGGGGCCGGGCGAAACGCAGCTTGAGGTCGACCGCCGCCGCGTGCAGGAAAAGATCGCGCGCCTTTCGCGGGAGCTTAACGAGGTGCGCCAGCAGCGGGGCATCCAGCGCGCGGGGCGGCTGCGGCAACACTGGCCCATCGCCTCGCTCGTCGGCTATACCAATGCGGGCAAATCGACGCTGCTCAATCGCATGACCAAATCGGAGGTCTACGCCGCCGACCAGCTTTTCGCCACGCTCGACCCGACGACGCGGCAGTTCATCCTGCCCAACAAGCAGAAGATGCTGCTGACCGACACGGTCGGATTTCTCAAGCAGCTGCCCCACCATTTGATCGAGTCGTTCAAGGCGACGCTGGAAGAGGTGGCCGAGGCCGATCTGCTCCTCCACGTGGTCGACCTGAGCCATCCGCTCTATGAGCAACAAATGGCGGCGGTGCAGACCGTGCTCGAGGAATTAAACGCATGGGGCAAGCAGATGATCGTCGTCTTCAACAAGATCGACCGCGTGACCAATCCGGCGCTGATCGAGTACGCGCTTCACAAGCATCCGAACAGCGTTGCCATCTCGGCGGCAAGCGGAGATGGCTTGTCCGGCCTGTTTGAAGAGATCGAACATCAGGTGAAGTCGTGGCGCTTACAGGTGAAACTGGTCGTCCCGAATCACCTCACCGCGCTGGTGGCCGAGCTCCACCAGGTCGGGCGTGTGCTCGACATCAGCTACAAGGGCGATGCGGTGACGTTGACCGCGCATGTGCCGCCGCAGTTGCAGGGAAAAATCAAACCCTTTATGGTGGCCAACGATGAAGGGAACCTTGATGCGCGAACTTCCCGCGGCGGAAAGACCAAGGGAACGGCTGCTGAACCAGGGAGCGAACGCGCTGAAGACAGCCGAGCTCCTCGCGATCCTGTTGCGCACGGGCACAAGTGAACGGCCCGTCCTTGATCTGGCCGAATTTCTTCTCGCCCATTTCGGTTCGCTCGAGGCCCTGAGCCGAGCTCCGGTTGGCGAGCTGGCGCGGATCAAGGGCATTGGGCAGGCCAAGGCCATCGGCCTTAAGGCGGCATTCGCTTTGGCGGCGCGTCTGGCCCGCACTGAGGCGGAATCGCGCGCTGTCGACACGCCGGAGGATGTCTCGCGGCTGCTGGGCGAGGAGATGCGGCTGCTCGACTATGAAAGTGTCCGCGTGATCTGCCTGAACACGAAGCACAAGGTGCTCGCGGTGGAGGAAATCACGCGCGGGACGCTTAACGAGAGTCTTTTCCATCCGCGCGAGGCGTTTCGACCGGCGCTGGCGCGGCAGGCGCATGCGGTGATCCTGGTGCACAACCATCCCTCGGGCAGCACGATGCCGTCGGACGCCGACATCCAGGTGACGCAGCGGATGAAGCAGGCGGGGGAGTTGCTCCAGATCGAGCTGCTCGACCATGTCATCCTCGGCGCGCCGGGCGCGGGAGACGAAAAGAATTTCTTCAGCTTCAAGAACGAGGGACTTTTATGAGCACAACCATCCATCCGACCGCGCTGATCGATCCTTCCGCCCGATTGGGCGCGGACGTGCGCGTCGGTCCTTACGCCATCATCGAGGAGAACTGCGTCATCGGCGACCGCTGCGACATCCGCGCGCATGCGGTGATTTGCCGCGGGACGATCATGGGCGACTCGAACGAGATCGGCTACGGGGTGGTGATCGGCGGGGATCCGCAGGATTATGCCTACAAGGGCGCTCCGTCCCGGGTGGAGATCGGTTCCCGAAACCGCCTTCGGGAACATGTGACGATCCATCGCGCAACGAAGGAAGGCGGCGCCACGCGGGTCGGGAACGATAATTTCCTGATGGGCGGCGTCCATCTGGGGCATGACGTGCAGGTCGGCAGCCATGTAGTCATGGCCAATGCCACGCTTCTGGGCGGCCACGTGCAGGTGGAGGACCGCGCTTTTCTCGGCGGCGCGACCCTGGCGCATCAGCATGTGCGGATCGGGAGCCTCGCCATTACGCGGGGCGGCACGCGCCTGGGCAAGGATGTGCCGCCTTATTTCATGGCGGTGGCGACGAACCAGGTCAGCGGTCTCAACCGGGTGGGCTTGCGCCGGGCCGGATTTTCCCCCGAGACCCGCCGGGCCATCCAGGCGGCTTATGGGGTGATTTATCGTTCGGGCCTGAACGTGGGCCAGGCGCTGGAGGAATTGCAGGGCAGGTTTCATTTGCCCGAGGTGGCGCACCTCGTTGAATTCATCCGCAACTCCAAGCGGGGGATTTGCCGGGATCATCAAGGTTCCGGCGAAGACGAGGAATGAAGGCCCCTGCCCAGGTTGAAGCGGAAGGCCTCCGCATTTACGACAAGGTCTGCGCTTTCGAGCGGCTGCGCAGCCGCCGGATTCCGGCGATCTACTGCGGCATCACGCTGCTGATCGTCCTGGGCGGTTTCGCCCTGATGATGATCGACCGCCCCTACTGGGCGCTGACCTGCCTCATGCTGGCGATCTTTTTCTCGGGAATTGCCTGGTTCAACTGGCGCAAGCTGTCACGGGCCTACGCGAAGAACCTTCAACTGCTGACCGAGCTGGAAACCACTTATGGTGAAGACCTCCCCTGGATCCAGGTGGAGCGACATCTGGTGGCGCTGGAGCAGTTGAAGAAGGACCTGGAAGAGGAAAAAAAACCGCGGCCCGAATGAGGAGCGTGCAGCGTCAGATGAGCGGACTGGCCAGCCAGCGGATCAGGTCCCAGGCGCTTTTGCCGGCCACAAGGAAGTGGTCGCCCAGTGCGATCATCCCGAAGATGACGACGGCAAGGACGATGGAGAGAAGGGTCCATGCCTTGATGTAAAACGGGCTGTAGTGACGAGGCTCGGCGTTCATGTGACGGGAATGGATTACCATAGGAGCCGGGGTGGCGCAACAGGGAAGCAAATCATCCCGGACATCAGTAATGGCTCAGTTTGAAAAAAGCCCGTCATCCTGAGCTTGTCGAAGGATCTCTAACTATTCCGATCGGAACGCGTTCGATGAGCAAAATGAGGAGAGATCCTTCGACAAGCTCAGGATGACAGGTCTTTAAAAGATTTTAATGGAATCGCAAACTGAGCCATGGCCGCAAATCTTCTCGATTTGGGGAGGCCTCCTTTGGCAAGGTAGTCGTTTCCTTCCACCCTGCCATGACCGCCTCTTCACAAAAAATCCTCGTTACCGGGGCCGCCGGTTTTATCGGCTCACGGGTGGCGGCCCTGTTGCGCGAACAGGGATGCGACGTGACGGGGCTCGACAGTTTCAACGATGCCTACGATGTGCGGCTGAAGGAGTGGCGCTGGGCGCAGCTGGAGAAGCTCGGCGGAATCCGATTGCACCGGCTGGACCTGACCGATGTCGATGGCTTGAAGCGGCTTTTTGAAAAGAATGCGCAGGATCGTTCCGGTTCGGCCCCCTTCGATGCCGTGGTGAACCTGGCCGCGCGGGCGGGTGTTCGCGCCTCGGTGGAGAATCCGGCGGTCTACGTCTCGGCGAATGTCTCGGGATCGTTGAACCTGCTGGAGATGTCCCACCAGTTCGGCGTGAAAAAATTCGTCCTCGCCTCGACGTCGAGTCTCTACGGCAAGGACCATCCCACCCCTTATCGCGAGGACATGAATACCGACCGCCAGCTTTCGCCCTACGCGGCGACCAAGAAGGCGGCCGAGGCGATGGCCTACACGTACCATTTTCTCTACGGCATCGATGTCAGCGTGTTGCGTTATTTCACCGTTTATGGCCCGGCGGGACGGCCCGACATGACGCCGCTCCGGTTCACGCAACGGATTCGCGAGGGGCGGCCCATCATCGTCTTCGGTGACGGCTCCCAGTCGCGTGATTTCACCTACGTCGACGACATCGCGCGGGGCACAATCGCCGCCTTGCGGCCCGTCGGCTATGAAGCGTTCAACCTCGGTTCCGACCAGCCGCTGAAATTGAGCGAGATGATCAACTTGGTTGAGGAATTGACCGGACAAAAGGCGAAGATCGAGTATCGCCCCTGGCACCCCGCCGACATGAAGGCGACCTGGGCCGACATTTCCAAGGCCCGCAAGATTCTCGACTGGTCTCCCCGGACAACGTTCCGCGAAGGCCTGGGGAAATTGGTCCAGTGGTACGACGAGAACCGCTCCTGGGCCTGCGAGATCGATACCGATTAAAGGTGATTTTCCTCTGTAGCGGTGATCACCGAACCACCGCCACCTCAAAAGGCCTAGTGATGATGGTGGTGGTGAAAGCCGAATCCGAAGCCAAAGAAGAGGGGCGGGCCATAGTAGGGACCCGGACCATAATAATAAGGATAAGGAGGAGGACCACCGTAGTAGGGGCCGGGAGGCGGATAGTAACCGACAGGCGGAGGCGTTGGCGACGGGACCCAGTAGCCGTTGGGACTGTTTTGGATCTGGGTAAATTGATCGGCGCGTCCCGCCAGGGAAGAGGCGAAAAAGAGGACGACTGCAGGGAGAAGGCAGAGAGCAAGTTTCTTCATCGTTTGATAAGACGCCGGGAGTTCGCCAAAGGTTTAAAAAAAATGGCGCGAATCTGAAAATGTAATATTGATGGAGCTTAAATTTTAAGCCGCGTCTCTTCCAGATCGAGTTCATGCTCAATCTTATGCATCACATCGTCGCCGATAAGGCCATCACGGCGCATGGCCACCAGGGTATGGCGCTCGGTGGAAATCATCAGGTGGTGCAGGCGGCGAAGGCTCAGGACATGATGGCGTTTGTCGCTCCAGCCGAGTTGGTCGGCCAGGTCGTCTTTCAACGCCAGGGCCCGTTCGCGGTAAAACTGCTCGACGCTGTCGATGACGGCGACTGGAAATTTCTCTTCGCGCCGGGCCTCGGCAATTTTTTCAAGCACCGCATCCGACATCCGATTGCGCGTCTCGAGTTCCTCCTGGGCGGCACTTCCGTCATCACTGAGGCCGAAATAGCGGATTAAAGGGGGGAGGGTGAGTCCCTGGAAAACGAGCGTGGTCAGGATGACCGTGAAAGCGAGGAACTGGACGAGGTGGGCGTGAGGGAAGTTGGCATAACCATCGAGCGCCAGGGCGGCGGCAAGCGAAACGACCCCGCGCATGCCGGACCAGCCGATGATGAAGACCTGCCGCCAGTCGGGATAAGGTTCCCGGCGGCATAGCCGCTTGCTGATCCAAAAGGGAACGTAGGCTCCGGGAAAGACCCAGCCGACACGGACCACGATGCAGGTCGCATTGATGACGAAGGCGTAGAGCACGAGCTCGGACCACGAGTAGGTCGCGATGCCGTGGATGATGCCGGGCAATTGCAGGCCGATGAGGACGAAGATCATGCCGTTCAGCAGGTAGATCAGGATTTCCCAGAAGCCCTGGGCATGCAGGCGGATGCTGGAGGTCATGATCTCGGGCGATTCCCAGCCGAGATAGAGGCCGGTGGTCACAACTGCCAGGACACTGGAAACATGAAGCGGTTCGGCGGCCAGATAACTGACGAATGGTGTCAGGAGCGAAATGGTGAGGACAACCTGTGCGCCATCCCCGATCACGCGGCGCCGTATCCAGTCGATGATTCGACCGACCACGAGACCCACGGCGATGCCTCCCAGCGAAACGTAAAAGAATGTTCCGGGCAACCACGCGCCTCCGAGAATGGGGACGGCTGTGGTCACGGCGATGAGTGAAATCTTGAAGGCGACCAAGCTGGTCGAATCATTGACGAGGCTTTCCCCCTCCAGGATCGTCACGACGCGACGCGGCAGGCCAAGGCGCTGGGCGATGGCCGAGGCGGCCACGGCGTCGGGAGGGGAAATGATGGCGCCCAGAACGAATCCGGCGGCAAGGGGAAAATGGGGAATCAGCCAGTGGGCGACATAAGCGACGGTGACGGTGGTGGCGAGGACCAAGCCGATAGCGAGGAGAGCGATCGGGCGCAGTTCCCGGCGGAAATCTCGCCACGAAGTAAAGAAGGCCTGGATATAGAGGAGCGGCGGCAGGAAGATGAAAAAAATAAAGTCGGGGTCGAGGGTCAGCCGCGGCAGATCCGGGATGAAGCTGATCAGGAGGCCGCCAATGACAAAAAGAATCGGATAAGGCACGGAAAGACGACGGGCCAGCAGACCCAGCCCGAAGATGAAGCTCAGGAGAAGGACAAAGACGACGGCGTAATGCATGGCCTTGCTCTATTTAACGAGTGATCCCCGGCTTGTCGAACGTCTGGAAAGGGAGGGGAGTGGTAGGGTCTAAAAATTCCGTCATCCTGAGCTTGTCGAAGGATCAGACACGTTTCCAATTTCCTGAAAGCCGAGCGATCACAAAAAGACATTCGATCCTAAACTCTCCGGTGTACCGGTTGGCTCTCGCGTATCTGATCCTTCGAAAAGCTCAGGATAACAGGCTTTAAAATTTTAACGGAATTGCGCACGACGTCGCCAACGAAAGGCAGCTCTCCCTTCGGCTACTTCTTCGCCTTGCTGTCCCGCACCTCTTTTTCGTGGAGACGTTTCTGGGCCTCGCTGGCGTGGGCCAGTTGCGTGATGGGCAAATCGGGAAGGTTTCGGCATGTTACCATGAAAAATTCCGCGAATTCTTCCAGGGTGATCTCCTTTTCCCGCGCCTCGAAAATCATCTGCGTCATCGGCTGTTCGATCCACGGAATCTGGTCGAGCTGTGGATTGCCGCTGTAGCCGAGCCCGAGTTCCTTGGCGAGGACATTGGCGCAGTAGATGATGTGGGCCATGAAATTGATCTCGTCCTCATTGCCCGAGGAAATCATGGATGAAATCAAGTGCAGTTTGTTTGATTCCATCAGGGCCTGGTAGCAGTTTTCCGGATCTTCGTGGAAAGCCACCAGGTAACGCACGGTACGCTGGAACTTATGCCGCTGGAGCCACTCCTGCCCCAGCTGGGCGTGGTCGACGCCGAAGTATTGTTGCTCCACCTGGGTCAGCGGCAGGTTTTGTTCGTAGGCGTGCATCCAGACGCCGATCGTCTTGGCCGGGTAAAGTTCGGCCAGGACCAGCTTGCCGATATCGTGCACCAGGCCGCAGAGATACTCCATGCCGGTGGCGGGAAGTCCCAGCATGTCGATGATGAATTCCGAGAGCAGCCCGGTATAGATCTGGTGCTGCCAGAGGCCGTGCCAGTTGAGCGCCCGTTCGCCCTGCCAGGGGCGGTAGAGGGAAATGGCGGTCAGTGCGATGTTGCGCGAGCGTTCCATCCCCACCAGCTCGATCTTCTCCGCATCGCTCTGGGGGCGGGCGTCGGAGGCGTTGGCCATGAAGGTGCTTAAAACTTCGAGTGTCTCCTTGTAACTCGGCACCAGCAGCAGCGCCTCGATGAGGGAGCGCAGATCTTCCGGCGATCCTTTCTGCATCGCCCGCAGGTCGGGGGCCAGGGCGTTGAGGTGGAGCACCGGCCAGCGCGTGTCGAGCGTGTGATAGACTTCCTGCGCCTCGTAGGAATCCTGGAGCGTGAAGAGATGGTCGCCCTGCACGACCATGTCGTCCGGCACGAGATCGAAAAGGCTTTCCGCCGGGCCTTCACTGCGGGGCAGGGCGCGCCTTTCCGCCGTCTCCACGATGGAGAGCATCTTCTTCCCGTATTGGAAATGGTTGATGTTTTCCAGCGCCGCGGTGATTTCGTGATAGCTTTGAAACCGCTCTTCCGGTTTCTTCTCCATCATCTTGCGCAAAAGATTGCACCAGCCCGGCGGGATCTCGTGGTTGTGGAGCGTCTCGATCGGAAAGGGATTGAACACATGGGCCCGGCAGACGTCCTCGGTCGTTTCCCCGGGATAGGGGAACTCCCCCGTCATGAGGTGAAACAGGCTCGCCCCCAGGCAATAGATATCGGTCCGCAGGTCGGGCTTTTCCTGGAGCACATGCTCGGGCGAGGCATAGGCGGGCGTTCCCTGAAGTTCGTCGTCGCGGGTGCCGCTGGCGATTTCGGTCATCTTTCGCGCCAGGCCGAAATCGGTCAACATCACTGTGTTCTCGGCATCGACCATGAAGTTGGCGGGCTTGACGTCGAGATGGATGATGTTGGAGCGCGAGGCATATTCCAGGGCCGCCACTGCCTGCTTCATGAACCAGAGGGCATCCTCGATGCTGAAGATGCGCCCGGCCATGATCCAGTCCTCCAGCGTCTGCCCCTCGATATAGCCCATGGCCAGGTAAGGCACGCCCTGCTCCTCGCCCGCCGAGTAGAGCGGAACAATGTTGGTGTGGCGCAGTCCCGCGATGGCGCGCGCTTCCTCGAGGAAGTTCGCCATGACTTCCGGGCTGCTCATGTTCGCCCGATGCATGATCTTGATCGCCACGTAGCGTTCAAGGGTAGGCTCAATCGCCTTGAAGACCTCGCTCATCCCTCCTTCGCCCAGTTTTTCCAGGACGAGATATTGCCCCACGCGCGATCCCGCGGAGAAAAGTTGTTGTTGGCTCGGATCCATGTATGAGCGATTTGGCTCTTCCCCGGGGCCATCGGCACCGCAGGCCATGGACTCCAGCGTAGAATTACCTCCGGCAAAAGGCAATCTCCTTACCGCAGATTAAGTTCATTGGGCGTGACCCGCGCCGTTTTTTCGTGGAGCCTCTAGCCCATGGCCGGATTTCTTCACGACCTTGATCTGACGAAACAGATCGGGGAAAAATCGGAATATCGCGAGCGGGTCCAGGACCTTCAGCTCAACCTGCTCCACTTCCAGCGCAAGATCCTCGAGAGCAAGCGCAGCGTCATCTTCGTTTTCGAGGGCCCCGATGCCGCGGGCAAGGGCGGCGTCATCAAACGGGTCACCGAAAAACTCGATCCGCGCCTCATCCGCGTCTACTCCATCGTCAAGCCGACCCAGGAGGAATACCGGCATCATTACCTCTGGCGTTTCTGGACGAAGATGCCCGCGCAGGGCGAGATCGCCATCTTTGACCGCTCCTGGTACGGACGCACCCTCGTGGAACGGGTCGAGGGCTTCTGCTCCGAAAAGGAATGGAAGCGCGCCTACGGCGAGATCAACGCCATGGAGAAGACCCTCGTCGATAGCGGGACGGTGCTGCTCAAATTTTATCTTCATATCAGCAAGGAGGAGCAGTTGCGCCGCTTCGAACAACGCGCCGCCGATCCCTACAAGCACTGGAAGATCAGCGACGAAGACTGGCGCAACCGGCGCAAATGGAAGGAGCATCTCGAGGCCGCCGAGGAGATGTTTGCCCAGACCTGGACGAAGCAGGCACCCTGGACCCTCATCGAAAGCGAATTCAAATGGTACGCGCGGCTCAAGGTGCTCAAGGCCGTCGTCAAGAAATTCACCCAGGAATTCGGGGAGTAATTGCTGCGTCAGATCATGGACCCCGCGAGCCCGCTTCCCGCCCAGCCCCGCATCGTCGTTCCGCTCGAAGTCTACTACTTCGACACCGATGCGGGCGGCGTGGTCCACAACATCGCCTACCTGCGCATGGTCGAGATCGCCCGCTCGCAACTGGCCACCTCGTTGGGCTGGTCGCTGGGGGAAATGAACCGGACAGGCCATGTCCCGGTCGTTGCCCGGACCGAGGTCGACTATCTCAAGCCTGCCCGCCTCGGCGACGCCCTTCTCGTCTCGGCGGAATTGAGCGGCATGGAAAAAATCCGTTTCTTCATCCGCTTCGAGATCACCTCCGCCGCGCAACCCGGCCTCGTTTTTGTCCGCTGCCTGCAAACCATGGTCACCGTCCAGCTTCCCGGCGGACGGCCCCAGCGCGTGCCTCCCGCCTGGAGCGCCGCCTATCCGCATCTCATCACCTCTTGACCCGGACGCCGCACTGGCGTTGACTAAGAGCATGGCCCTTGATGACATTCTCCTCGAAGCGGAAGAAAAAATGATGAAGAGCACGGAGGTAATCCAAGCCGAATTCGGCGGGATCCGCACCGGCAAGGCGTCGCCCGATCTCGTGACCAATCTCATGGTCGAAGCTTACGGCTCCCACATGCGGCTGAAGGAACTCGCCGCCATCACCACGCCCGATTCCCGTCTCATCCAGATCCAGCCGTGGGACGCCACCACCGTCGAGCCGATCCGCAAGGCGCTCGAGGAATCGAAACTCGGCATCACGCCCCAGGTCGATGGCAAGCTCATCCGCCTTCCCATTCCTCCCCTTTCCGAGGAACGCCGCCAGGACCTGGTCAAGACCGTGCGCAAGATGGCCGAGGAAGGCCGCGTCAGCATCCGGGCCAACCGCCGCCACGCCATCGATGAATTGAAGAAGCTGCAAAAGGCCGGCGAGATCACCGAGGACCAGCTTGCCGACGCCGAAAAGGAAGTCCAAAAACTCACCGACCAGTATGTCGAGGAAATCGAAAAAGGGCTCACGGCCAAGGAAGCCGAATTGCTGAAGGTCTGATTACTTCAAACCTCTCCTCCCGAGTTTATCCAAGGAGGACGGGTTTCATCATGTTAGACATGCCAGTCTTCTTTTATGACTGAATACCCGCCGGCCTTTGTCGAACTGGTCGAGGCGCTCCGCCAGCTTCCCTCCGTCGGCCCCCGCAGCGCGGAACGCCACGCCCTGTTTCTTCTCCAGGACGGGCCTGCCGCCAGCGAGCGGCTCGCCGCCGCGCTGACCCGCGCGCGCGCCGAAATTCATCCCTGCCGCCAGTGCGGTTTTTACGCGCAGGGCCTCGACGCGCTCTGCTCCATCTGCGCCAATCCCCAGCGCGACACCACACTCTGGTGCGTCGTCGAGCAGCCGAGCGATGTCATCAAACTCGAGAAATCGAATTTTTTTCGCGGTCTCTATCACGTGCTGGGGGGACGCCTCTCGCCGCTCGACCGTGTAGGGCCCGAAGACCTTTCCATCGCCAAAATGGAGCAACGTCTCCAGGAAGCGCCTCCTCGCGAGGCCGTGCTCGCCCTGGCCCTGGACGCCGAGGGGGAGACCACCGCGCTCTATCTCGCGCCGCTCTTCAAGAAGACGGGCGCCAAGGTTTCGCGTCTCGCCATGGGCCTTCCCGCGGGCGGGGGCCTCGAGTACGCCGACAGCGTCACGCTCGGTTACGCCCTCTCGGGCCGTCGCGAGCTTTGAGGCATCCTATCGTCTCATTGCAAGAACCAGTCCGTCATACTGAGGATTCACTTTTGCTCGGGATGACGGGTTGTCCTCGTAAACCTATTTTATTTTCCCGCTGGTTGTAACCTTCGCGATTTTTCAGCGTCTAGGCTAATGATATGGATCTCTTCCATCTTCGCCTTTCCCGGTTGGTCTTGCTTCCCGTCTCGGCTTTGCTGATACCCACTGTCGGTGCCGCCACGGTCCAGGAAACGCCCGCCGACCGCGCCGAGGTTGTCCATGTTCTGAACCGCATCACTTTCGGTCCCCGCCCCGGCGATGTGAAGGCGGTTGAAAAGACGGGAGTTCATGCCTACCTCGAGCGGCAGCTCCATCCCGAAACCATTGATGACTCGGCGGTGGAAAAGCAGGTCGCGCAATTCGAGTTGCTCCAGATGTCGCCCCAGGAATTGAGCGCGCTCTTTCTCGACGACACCAAGCGCGCCCTCAAAAGGCAGCAGAAGCAGCTCGCCGCCAACGGCCAGGCGGCGAACCCTGCCCAACCTCCGCCAGATGTGCAACCTCCTCCGCTGTCGCCCGGCAAAATGGGCGGCATGATCGAGGAGGAGGGCAAGTGGCGTTCCGTCGCGGCCATTGGCCAGCTCGAGCAGGCCAAGCTGGTGCGGGCCGTCAATTCCGAGCGCCAGCTCCAGGAAGTGCTCGTCGATTTCTGGAGCAATCACTTCAATATCGACGTCAAGAAAGGGCCTTGCCGCGTCTGGAAGATCGTCGACGACCGCGACGTCATCCGCCCTCACATCTGGGGCCGTTTCCGCGATCTCCTCGAGGCCTCGGCCAAAAGCCCGGCCATGCTCCATTATCTGGATAACGCCACGAACACGGTCGAGCGCATGGCCTCGCCCATGGAGCAGCAGATGCAGGCGATGGCCATCAGGAACGCGCTGGGTGACGCCGCGCCGCCCGCAAATCCCGCTGCCGCCAATGAGCCGCTCAAGCCGAAGAAGCAGGGCGGGATCAACGAAAACTATGCCCGCGAGATCATGGAACTTCACACGCTTGGCGTCGACGGCGGTTACACGCAGAAAGATGTGCAGGAAGTCGCCCGCTGCTTCACCGGCTGGACGATCGAGCGCCGGACGGGCGAATTCATCTTCCGGCCCCGGCTGCATGACAACGGTCCGAAGGTGGTGCTCGGTCGCCAGATTCCGGCGGGCGGCGGCATGCAGGATGGCGAGACGGTGCTCGATATTCTTGTCTCGCATCCCTCCTGCGCCCATTTTATCTCGCGCGAACTTTGCCAGCGTTTTGTGAGCGACGATCCTCCCGCCGCGCTCGTCGACCGTATCGCCGGGGTCTTTCAGAAAACCGGCGGCGACCTGCGGCAGGTGACCGAGGCGATTCTGACCAGTCCCGAGTTCCTCTCGCCCGCCAGCTATGGCAACAAGATCAAGTCGCCACTCGAGTTCGCCGTCTCCGCCGTCCGCGCCTCGCAGTCGGCCATTATTCCCATCGACCCTCCGCCTTTCGACAAACTGCGGCCTACGTCCGAAGGCGCCGCCATCATGGGACGCGGGCAGGCCGCCGACCGCATTTCCAACGCCAAGCGCCAGTCGCTTAACTGGCATATCTACGAGTTGGGCGAGCCTCTTTTCGCCTGCACGCCGCCGACCGGCTACAAGGAAAATTCCAGGAGCTGGGTCAGCCCCGGCGCGTTGATCGAGCGGCTCAACTTCGCCATGGCGCTGACGGAGCAACGGGTCAGCGATATCCGGTTCAGCCCGCAGAACATCCTCGCCGGAACCGATCTCGACAAGCCCCGGAGCGTCCTCGATCAAACGGTGGCCGTGCTCCTGCAGAACAACATCACCGATGCGACCCAGAAAGTCCTGGTCCAGACCGCGCTTCCCACCGAGGGGGAAAGCAAGACGGTCAACCCGGCCAAGCTCATCGCCCTCATCCTCGGCTCGCCCGAATTTCAAAGGAAATAAATATGATCAACGTCAACCGCCGGGTCTTTCTGAAGCAGGGCGCGCTTGCTTTTGTCTGCATGGGCGCGGGTCCTTTCTGGGGGCCCCGTTTTCTGAGGCAGGCCGCTTTCGCCGCCGATCTTCCCTCCTCGTCCGGAAACAAGATCCTCATCTGCATCTTCCAGCGCGGCGCGGTCGATGGTCTCTCGATGGTCGTTCCCTACGGCGACCCTTTCTATTACCAGAACCGCAGCGACATCGGCCTCGCGGCGCCTTCCGCGAAAGCAGGCGAAAGCGGGGCGCTCGATCTCGACGGCTACTTCGGACTGCATCCCGCTCTTGCGCCGCTCCTGCCTCTTTACCAGCAGGGCCATCTCGCGGCGATCCAGGCCTGCGGTTCCCCCAACGCCTCCCGCTCCCATTTCGATTCGCAGGACCTGATGGAATCGGGCGTCGACGAAGACAAGGGTGTGCAGGACGGCTGGCTCAACCGCCTCCTCGGTTGCTGTCCCGAGGACGCTGCCAACAAGACCGCCTTCCGCGCCGTCTCGATGACGCCCGTCATTCCCCGCACCCTGCAAGGCGAACAAGACTCGCTCGCCGTCCGTGATCTCGACACCTTCGGCATGGCCGGCGATACGGCGGTGCCGCTGGCCGGACCGAGCAATACCGCCAGCGGTTTCGAGAACATGTACGGCGCGGCGGTCGATACCGTCCTCCACGGCACGGCCCGCGAATCGTTCGACGCGCTCGATCTCCTCAAGAAGGCCCGCACCGGCGCCTATCAACCGGCCAACGGCGCGGCCTATCCGCAGGGCAATTTTGGGCGAAACCTGAAGCAAATCGCGCAACTCATCAAGGCGAACGTCGGGCTCCAGGTCGCCTTCGCCGAAGTCGACGGCTGGGACACCCACGCTAACCAGGGCGCGGCGAAGGGCCAGCTTGCAACCCGGCTCGGCGCGTTCAGTCAGGCGCTGGCCGCGCTGCACAAGGATCTCGGAGACCGGATGGCTGACGTCGTGGTCGTCACCATGAGCGAATTTGGCCGCGCCGTGAAACAGAACGGGAACCGCGGTACGGACCACGGCCATGGCACCTGCTTCTTCGCGCTCGGAGGCTCCATCAAGGGGGGGAAGGTCTACGGCGACTGGCCCACGCTCGCTCCCGATAAGCTTTTCCAATCGCGCGATCTCGCCGTTACCACCGATTTTCGCGATGTCTTTGGCGAGATTTGCGCGAGGCACTTTAACGTTCCGATGACGGCCATGCCGAAGCTCTTCCCCCAGTACGCGGTCGACGCCAAGCGCTTCCGTAATTTCTGCACGGGCTAGGCTGCTGGAGACTGTTCGAAAATCCATCCAACGGCACTGGGAAACAGAAAAGATCGTCATTCCGAACGGAGCCGAGCCAGGTGATGTTGACCTGGATTCAGGTAGATCGAGGCGCAGTTGAGGAATCGGTTTGAAAAGCCATGCTTAGGGAGCAAATACCGATTCCTCGACTTCGCTCGGAATGACTCACGCAGGCATTATGGGACAGTCGCCAGCAACAAATGGGAAGTTTCCGGGTTGAACGGAGAAGGCCCCTGTCGCGTCCAAGACGAATCGGATCGGCTTATCACCCTTTTCTTCTATCCTTCATCTCCCTGTGCAATCGATCCGCTGGCCCCTCCTCTTTGGCTCCGTTCTCGGCGTCCTTCTCTTTTCGCTCTACGCCTCCCTGGCGTTTAGCGGGGTCGCGGCCTGGACCATCGGCCTGGTTTATATCTCCTACGATTCGATCCTGCTCATCTTCATGGTCGTTTCGAGCCAGAGGGCAGTAACCAGGGAGGCCCGTAAAAAAAACGCTCCTCCCGTTTCTTCATCCGAAAAACGCCCCACCCTTTCGGTCCTCATCTGCGCCCGTAACGAGCGGCTCGTCTTGCCCGAATGTCTCCGCGCCCTGAAGGCCCAGACGGAGCCCGCCGACGAGATCATCATCCTCGACGACGGCTCCACCGATCCGATGGTCGCATGGCTGACCACCGAATATGCCCTCGAATTCGAGCCTCGCGGAACGGGCACCCTGGGCCACTCCCCGCTCTGGCCCGCTCTTCGCGTCTTGGGCAAACCCAACTCGGGCAAGGCCGACTCGCTGAATCTTGGCTGGAAGATGGCGACCGGGGAAATCATCGTCACGCTCGACGCCGATACTTATATCGAACCCGGGGCGCTGGCCTCCATTCGCGATGGCTTCGTCGAGGACCCGCATCTCGGGATCGCCGGCGGCGTCCTCCTTCCGGTTTGCCAGCAGACACGCTGGGCCAGTTTCTTCCAGTTTTTCCAGACCTTCGAATATGCCCGCGGATTCCTCTGGCGCCTGACCTGGATGCAGTACGACATGTTGCTGCTCATCTCCGGGGCGTTCGCCGCCTACCGCCGCGATGTCCTTGAAACGGTCGGCGGTTTCGACACCACCAGCTGGGTCGAGGACTATGAACTCACCCATCGCGTCTACCGCGACATCTACGACCGAGGCCATCAGGTCACCGTGAAGACCCTCTCCGGCGCGCGCGGGACCACCGACGCCCCCGCCACGGTGGGCACGTTCCTCAACCAACGCCGCCGCTGGTTCGCCGGGTTCATCGCCACCCATTTCAAATACCACGAGATGGTCGGCAATGGCCGTTACGGTGCGGTGGGACGCTACATGCTTCCCCTCAAGACCCTCGATCTGCTTCTTCCGATTTATGGCTTGGCCGCCTTCGTGGTTTTAGTCGCTATTCTCGCCATCAGGCACTTTTTATATTTCTTTATCGTTAAACTTATCATTGCTAAGTTCGTTTTTGATCTTCTTCTCCATGCTTACTCTATCGTTCTTTATCAACGGTGGCTGGGCATTCCGCTTTCACGGAAGCTGTGGATGCAGTCCTTCGGCGCGACCTTGACCGAACCTTTTGCCTTCCAGATCCTACGCCAGCTCGGCGCCGTCTTTGGCTGGCTCGCTTTCCTCCGCGGCAAGATCAACTGGATGCCGCAACGCCCCGTCGCCGTTTCCGTCCAGACGCTGGAAGTTTGATAATTATAACCGGCCCGTCATCCTGAGGTTGCGCCTTCGGCGCTCTGCCAGAATGAGTAATAAGATCATTGCGCTATCGCGCAGGCAGTGTCGAAGGATCAGACACGTTTTCAATTTCGTGAAAACCGGGCGAGCACGAAAAGACATCAAGCCCTAACTCTTCGCTCTTCCAGGCTGGCTTTCGCGTGTCTGATCCTTCGACAAACTCAGGATGACAAACTTTTAAAAAATTTTAGCGGAACAGCAAACTATACCACTACCCACAATCGAGAGATATGGACGAAATGAAAAGCGCCATGAGAATTGCGCCGAAAGATTCGTTTTCAGGAACAAGGCAATCCACTCCTTGTCTGGGCGGTAAGTGGAAGATCTTCCCCGCCGTGGCACCCTACGCCAGCGGAAAGAAGAGCTTGAACCGCGTGCCCTGGCCCAGCTTCGAGTCGACCTGCATCTTGCTCTGGTGGTTCTCCATGATCTTTTTCACGATCGCCAGCCCGATGCCGGTGCCCGACTCCTTATAGGTGAGGAACGGCGCGAACAGATTATCGATCTGCTCCGGCGACATCCCCTGGCCGTTGTCGCGCACCGACAGGGCGATGTGAGGCGCTCCCTCGTAATCCTCCCGGGCCGCGCCCAGCCGGAGAATGCCGCCCTTGGGCATCGCATCCGCGGCATTCAGGATCAGATTGAGCAGCACCTGCTCCACCTGCGCCCGGTCGGCGCGGAACGGAGGCAAATCACCCGTCACGCTGTTGCGAATCTCGATCCCCTGCTGGTAAAGCTTGTGCCGCGTCAGCAGAAAAACATCGTCGATGAGCTGCTCCGCGCGCACCAGCTCCTTGATCGGCTCGGAGGAGCGCGCGAAGGAGAGTACCTGATCGAGGATGCGGTTCATCTGCCGCATCTTTTCACTGATTAGCTCGGCATCGCGCTGGGAGGTCGCGTCCATCTGCAGCGTCTCGACCAACGCATGGAAAAGCATCTGCATCACGGTCAGCGGATTGCGGATCTCGTGCGCGATCTCCGCCGCAAGCAACCCGAGGGCGGAGAGCCGCTCGCTCGCCCGGAGCTTTTCCTCCATGTCGACCACGCGCCCCAGCAGCCGCCCCTTCTCGATCGCCACGGCGGAAAGGTCGCCCAGCGTCGTCAGCAGCTTGATCTCGTCGTTGGAGAAGCGATGCCGCTGCTGCGTGTAGATGGCCAGGACGCCAATTGGTTTCCCGGCGAAAATCAGCGGCACGGCAAGCATCGAGACGATGTGCTCCTTGCGTGCGATCTCCCCCTGGCTGTAATTCTTTTCCGTGCCCACGTCGACCACGGCAATCGCCTTGCGCCGCTTGACCACGCTGCCGAGCAGTGAATCTTCCGTCGGAAGGTTGGGCTTGAGCCGGTACGAAGCGCTGCCGCCGTGGCAGGCTCGCAACATCAGCTCCGAGCCGTCGTCGTTCAGGAGAAAAACAGAACAAAGCGGCGACTTCATCAGGCGGAAAGTCTGGCGCGTGATCTGTTCCAGGATCTCCTCGAAACTCGTCTCGGAAATGATCTTCTGCGCGATGTCGACCATGCTCGTCAACTGCCGGTCCTTCAGGCGCAACTGGTCCATCTCCCACGCCAGCTCGAGCCATTGCGCCGCCTCGAAAGCCATGTCGACCAGCCGCTCCTCATCCGTGGCGCTAAAGGCGTTCGTCTTGGTCGAATCGACGTTGAGCAGCCCCACCACCTGCCCCCGCATCTCCACCGGCACCGCCATTTCCGAGCGGACCTTGGCGTTGATCGAGACGTAGCGCTTCTCCTTGCGGACGTCGCCCGTGCGCAGCGGCTTTCCGGTGCTGGCCACCCAGCCGGTGAGACCTTCGCCGGGACGCAGCTTCACCTTCTTGGCCCGTTCACTGAGATTATGGCTCGCCTCGATGTCGAGAAATCCCGTGTTCGGATTAAGCAGGATGAAGGAACCCGAATCGGCCCGCGTGGAGCGCACCGCCGCGGCCAGGATGCGGTCCAGCGCCTTCTGCGGATGCAGGAGAGTGCGGAGATCCCGCCGCCGCAGTTCGGAAAAAAGGGTGGGATTGGGACGTTTCATTCCGCGATGCGTTTTCGGACCTCTTCGATCAGGGAAGCGAGAACCTCCTCGGACTCGATCTTTTTCCCGTCGTGATCGCAGAGATAAAACGTATCGAGCGCCGCTCCCTTTTCCGTCGTGACACGGGCCGAGACCAGGTTCAGTCCCGTATCGGCGATGGCCCCGGCGATGCGGTAAAGCAATCCCGGATAATCGGGCGTCTGGACATCCAGCAGGGTATGGGTGCTCGATGCACGCTGGTCGACCGAGACCCGGGTCGGAAAGTCGGAGGCATCGTAAATCGTCAGGCGCGGCTTGCCCCGCTTGGCGAAGGCGGTGTTGAAATCGTACTGCTCCATTCCCATCGCCTGGAACAGGATCTTCTCGAAGGAAGACCGGTCCCGTGGATCGGTCACGGCCTCGAGCCGCTCGGTGGCGACATAATAAGTCTCGATCGCGATGTCGTCGGCCCGCGTATAGATGTCGGCCTTCAGGATCGTCAGCCCGCAGGCGGCGAAAGCGCCCGTGACCCGGGCGAAAATCCGGTCGCGGTCCCACGTGACGATGGTCACCTCCGAGTGGCCTTGTTCCGGAAAGTTCCGCCAGTGCACGGCCGGCTGGAGCGAGACGTCGTCATGGGTGATCTGGTACTTGAGAAAGCTGTGCACGATGCTGATGTGCTCGCGGATCAGGTCCTCCGACATCGTCTCGAAATAACTCGGCGGCAAGTTTTCGAAATGCGCCGCGATCTCGCCTGGGTCGAACCGCCCGTCGAGGTTTTTCAGCAGCCGCTGCTGCGTCTCGATCCGCGCCTGTTCCGCCACCGCGACGAATTCCTTGATCCCGCTCAGGGCGCGGGTCGTCCGGTGGTAAAGCTGCCAGAGCAGCAGGTCCTTCCAGTCCGAGTAACTGCGCGCCGAGCCGGTCCCCTGCGTATCGGCGAAGGTCAGGAGCATGAGCAGGTCGAGCCGCTCCTGCGTCTGCACGGTTCGCGCGAATTCGATGATCGTCTCCTCGTTGTCGAGGTTCTTGCGGCGGGCGATTTCCGACATGCTCAGGTGATGGTCGACCAGGAACACCAGGGTCGAAAGGTCCGCCCCCTTCAGGCGCATCCGGCGCGCCACCCGCACGGCATTGACCGCGCTCGCCTCGGCGTGGCTGCGGCTGTTCTCCGACTTGCCCGTGTCGTGCAGGAGCATCGCCAGGTAAAGGATGTGGGGCCGCGCCGCCGCCTGGAGCAGCGGACGATATTTGGAAAAAGGCGGTTCCTTCGCGTCGATGATCTTGTCGATGGTCTCGATGCAGACGAGCGTGTGCTCGTCCGCCGTGTAGCGATGGAAAAATTCATGCTGCACCAGGCAGGTCAGGGGCCGGAACTCGGGGAAAAAACGGCCCAGGAAACCCAGCTCGTGCATGGGCCTCAAGGCGCGCCCCACCTGACCCTTGCGGGAAAGAATCGCCAGGAGGGTGTCGCGCACCGCCGTCTGGTAAATGAACCCCCGGTCGATCATGTAAAGCCGCCGCCGGAGCAGCAGTTTCAATTCCGGCCCCAGTTCCGCGTTATGCTGCAGGGCGAGGAGAAACACGCGCACCAGCCGCACGGGATCGTCTCCGAAGGTCGTCGTGGTCAGCGCTTCCAGCTCGCCGTTTTCCAGGACAAATCCGTCGAACTCCTCCCGGCGGGTCGAGCGGAAAGGAAGGAAGGCCCAGCGCGCATGGGACGTCTTCAGACCGCCGCAAAGCCGGTTGCAGAGCGTGTTGGTCAGGTTGAAAAGAAACGACGTGTGCCCGTAATAGTCGCGCATGAACGCCTCCATCCGCCGCAGGATCGTGCGATGCTGGTAGCCGAAGCTCCCGGCAATCTGGCCCTGGAGCCGCAGCGTGAGGATATCGCCCGAACGCTTCTGCTGATAGTGAAGCTCCGTCCGGATGCGCAGCAGAAAATCGTAAGCCCGGTCGAGTTGCTTGCGTTCGGCGGGCGTGATCAGTTGCTCTTCGACGAAGTCCTGCGTGCTCGCAAGGCCGCGCTTCACTCTCCCGATCCAGAGCAGGTTCTGGTAATCGCGCAGCCCTCCACACCCGTTTTTGACGTTGGGTTCCTGGAGAAAAACCGTATTGCCCGCCTTCTCGTGCCGCTCCCGCTGGTCGGTCAGCCGCCATTGGAGATATTCCTTCTCATGCCCGTGCAGACATCGACGCTCGAACGTCTTTTCGAATTCGGAGAAGAGCGCCTCGTCCCCGCAAAGAAAACGCGCCTCCAGGAGAGAGGTCTTCGTTCGCAGGTCGGCGTTCGCCTGCGCCACCAGCTCCTGCATCGTCCGCGTCGCATGCCCCACCTGGAAGCCGATGTCCCAAAGCATGTAGAGGATGTGCTGGACGATATCGTTCAACTGGGCCTCGCTTTTCTGGGCATCATTGGGCGAGAGGAAAAGAATATCGATGTCGCTGTAGGGATTGAGCTCGCCCCGGCCGAACCCGCCCACGGCCAGGAGGGCCAGTCGCGGCGGCTTTTCGATATGGGTCCGTTGATGCGTCTCCCAGGAGCTTCGCCAGATGTGGCGCAGCATCACCGTAATGACATTCGCCCGCTTCTGCGTCAGCGCCCGCCCGCTTTCATCCTGGGCATGCTCGATCTTGAGCCGGTGCTCCTCCAGTTTCAAAAACCGCCGGTAAATGTCGAGAAGGTCGGTGGGGCGCAAATGAGACTGGTTGACCAGCTCGCGCTCCGCATGTCGCAACACTTTTTCCAGGTGGCCCGGCATCGGTTGAAAGTAGGCGCGCCCCGAGTGCAATTCAATGGGTAAGTCGGCTTTTCCGCCAATTTAGATGACAGATGGTTGGCCTGTAGCGGCGGTCTATGACCGCCGCTACAGGCCAAGGAAAAGGAGACAGTCGTTGGTAGCTTCCAACTCTCCCATTAATTGCCATTCCCGGAAACGCAGTCTAAGTTTTAAGGTTATGCCTCAATTAGGTCTCAACATCGACCACGTCGCCACTTTGCGCGAAGTCCGTTACCGCAACTGGAAACGCGGCCTCGCCCCGGAACCGAGAGTGCTCGACGCCGCGCGCCAGGCCGAACAGGCCGGGGTCCATTCCATCACCCTTCATCTCCGGGAAGACCGCCGCCACATCCAGCCTGCCGATGTCCGCGATATCTCCCGCGCCATCCTCATCCCCCTCAATCTCGAAATGGCCGCCACTCCCGCCATGACCCGCCAGGCCGTCCTTTTCAAGCCCGACGAAGTCTGCCTCGTGCCCGAAAATCGCCAGGAAATCACCACCGAGGGCGGGCTCGACCTGATCGGCGACGAACGGCGCCTCAAGGGCATTCTCCGCAGGCTCCACGCCGCTAAGATCGACGTGAGCATCTTTATCGATCCAGATATGGCCCAGATCGAGGCCGCTCACCGGATCGAAGCCGAAAGCATCGAGCTCCATACCGGCGCCTACGCCAACGCCACCTCCCTGCGCCAGCAGCAAAAGGAAGTCGCCCGCCATGCCCGGGCCGCCGCCACCGCGAACGAACTCGGCCTCCGGGTCAATGCCGGCCACGGACTCCACTACTCCAACGTCCGGGATTACATCAACGCCGTGCCCCATCTCCACGTTCTCAATATCGGACACGCCGTCATCGCCCGCGCCGTTTTCGTTGGGCTCAACAGCGCCATCGTGGAAATGCTCGCCCTCCTTCGTCGCCCCGAATTCTCCCATCACGCCGATTAGAACGAACGGGTTGAGCATCCGTTGTAGCGGCGGTCTATGACTGTCGGGGAAAAAGAAAACGGATGACCTCCTCCGATCATCGACCGTTGCTACAGGCGAATCAATGCCCTGGAGACTGTTCGAAAATTCAGCCAACGATACGAGGAAACGGAAAAGATCGTCATTCCGAACGAAGCCGAGCCAGGTGATGTTGACCTGGATTCAAGTGGATCGAGGCGCAGTTGAGGAATCGGTTTGAAAAGCCATGCTTAGGGAGCAAATACCGATTCCTCGACTTCGCTCGAAATGACATAGATAACTACTTTTCGGATAGTCTCCAAGCAGGTAGCCGCCGACCTCCGGGCGGCGGAAGGCCCGCACTCCCTCCTCAAAGCCCCCGGATTTCGCTCGTCGGCGAAGCCTTGAGCCCCTCCGCCTGGGGATTTTTCACCGGCGGCGCGAAACCGTGCTGATACTCGGTCTGGATGCGCGCATACAACGCCGCGGGCGTCTGCTGGGAATTTCGCGCCAGCAGGTCGATCTGCTGGTCGAGGAATTGCGCCAGGGGAGCCGTCTTCGATTCGATCCTCGGGATCACCGCCTGACCCAGCGCCTCGTAGCAAATCGCGGCGGGACCGTTTTCATCCGCCGGTTTTTGGACGGAACTCCATCCCGCATGCACCGGTTGCCGGGCGAGGAAAAGGGCCAGCGCCTGGGCCGCTTTCGGTTGTGATGACTTTGCTGGGACGCCCCATCCGCTCACCCGCGCCACGCTCGCGCGGCTGATGTCGCCGGGCAGGAGCGTAAGGGAATAACGAAAATTTGGCAGGGAAGCCGTCAGCTCCGATGGCGCGATCAGCAGGGAAGCCTGCTGCTGGGCGAAAAGACGGCCCGGCGCCCCGCGGTTTTTTTGCAGGGGAGCCGTAATCGCCAGATCATGAAAAATATCATGGATCAGGTCGAGCGCCCGCATCTGCGAATCTTTCCCCTCCGCATCCGACAAATGCCAGACGTCGGAATCGAGCGCCGCATGCCCCGCCTGGGTGCACAGCACATTCCAGAAATCGAAATCGGCGGAGAGCTCCAGCGGATAAATCGGGTCGCCCGCCGCATCCTTGAGCTTGAGCGAAACCAGCGCCCGCGACATCGACTCGAGGATGTCCCAGTTCCAGTGACGGTCGGGATAACCGATCCCGGCGCGGTCGAAATGCTCGGGATTATAAAAAAGCACATCGACCGAAAATTCGTCCGGCACCGCCCGGATGACTCCCCCCACCGTGAACGCCGCCACGCTCCGAGGCGCCGTTCCCTCGGCGGGCGTCGCTTCCGCCAGGTCATGCGCCGGATCGAGCCCCGAAAAATCGCGCGCATCGACCAGGAAGACATCGGGCGGCGTGTCCGAGGCCAGCGCCTGCTGCAGGTCATGGCGATAAACCGCCGCGTCATTCTCGATGGTCAATGAAGCACGCGTCCCCGTCTTCGCCTCGAAAGCTTCCGCTTCGGCGCGGATGGCCTTCACCTCGTCACCCTTCGCCCAGGCCATCACCCGCAGTGTGGGACCATGCTGTGGAGCCGGGGTGTTGGGATGCGGCACCGTTTCCGGCACCGGCACATTATTCGGCCCCGGCGCCGAGGGAAACGGCCTCTGGTTGTTGCTCTTAGGAATTTCGTCCTTCGTGCGGGGAAAGGTGAAAAAAACAAAAAGCGCCGCCCCCAGGAAGGCCAGGAGGAAAAAAAGGAAAACCGCTTTTTTAGGCACATCCCTAATCTAACTCAGGATGGGGCGAAACTCATCTTGAAAATCGACCCCGTCAGAACGGACAAACTATTTTTGAGCTCTTTATCAAAACAAGAAGGTTCACTTCCCAATACAGAAATTCTGGAAAAGCCGCGTCAGGATATCCTCCGTCGTCGTCTCGCCGATCACCTCCGCCAGGTCATGCAGCGCCTCATGCAGGTCGATGCTCACCACCTCCAGGCCCAACCCCTCCCGCAGCGCCTCCAGTGCCCGGTCGAACGACTGCGCCGCCTGTTGCAGCGTCGCATTTTGCCGCGCGTTGATCGTCAGGACCGTCCCCGCTTCCCCCGCCATCTCCTTCAACAAAGCCGACTCGATCCGCGCCTCCAGGTCCGCCAGTCCGTCACCCGTCAACGTGGAAATAAAAAGAGCTTCCGCCGGAATGGAACGGGCGCGTCCCAAATCCGACTTATTGGCAATAAGCAGGCTCGGAATATTTTCGGGTAATTCAATTTTCGTCGGAACGTAAGGCTGCTGCGCCTCGATGACATGAAGCAGCAGCTGCGCCTGGGGAAGGATCGCCCGCGCGCGGCGGTTGCCCTCGACCTCCACCGGGTCGGTCGAATCGCGCTGCCCCGCCGTATCAATCAAACGCAACGGCAACCCGCGCACATGACACGTCGCCTCGATCAGGTCACGCGTCGTCCCCGGCGTCGGCGCCACGATTGCCCGGTCTTCATGAAGCAGCGCATTGAGCAGGCTCGACTTGCCCACGTTCGGCTCGCCCACGATGACCGCCAGCGCTCCCTCCTGCAGGATGCGGCCCAGCGGCGCCGTGCGGAGCAGTTGTTCTATCTGCTCGCGGATTTTCTTCACCCGTTCTGCAAACTCCGGCCCCACGCGCGGCTCGATTCCCTCCTCCGCGAAATCGAGGCTCGCCTCGAGATGGCTGAGCAGGTCGACCAATTCACGCCGCACCTCCTCCAGGGCATAGCCCAGTTTCCCCTCCTTCATCGCCCGGGCGCTCGCCAGCGCGCGCTCCGTCGGCGCGTAAAGCAGGTCGAGAAGCCCTTCCGCCTGTGTCAGGGAAAGCCGGTCGTTCAGGAAAGCGCGCTGCGTGAATTCGCCCGGACGCGCCATGCGCGCCCCCGATTCCAGGCACGCCTGCAAAAGGTGCTCCACGATATGGGGATTGCCGTGGCACGAAATTTCCACCGTATCCTCGCCCGTATAGGAATGGGGCCCTTTCCAGAAAGTCAGCACCGCATCGTCCAGGATCCCGCCCCGGTAAGTCAGCATCCGGTAGACGGCCCGGCCCGCTTTCCAGTCAAGGGACGAGGCTGCTTTGGGCGCCAGCAACTTCTCGACAATGGCGCGGCTCTCCGGTCCGCTCAGGCGGATCATCGCCAGCGCCGCGACACCCGGCGGGGTGCTCAGCGCGACAATCGTATCGCCCGTGGCTGCCGGTGGCGAAGAAAGGTCCGTTTGAGGGTCGGCATGCATGTCGTCCCTGATGGTAGCGGTCCTCTTCGCCCTATGAACAACGAAAAACGGCAGAGGGTGATCTGCCGTTTCAAGCCGTTATTTCTCCGCCTTCTCTGCCGGTTTCTCGGAGTGGAGAAAATGCTGCACGCGCATCATGCCGATGCGGAAATCGTGAAACCCTCCGTAGAAGAAAAGCGTATCGGTATCGGCATCATAGTAATAAGCCGTCCCGAAGTTGGGGCCTTGGTACCAGACACCTTCGCGTGACACCGGCGCGTCCGGCAGGATGCCAAGCTTGAGGATCTTCCACGGCTGCTTCCCGTCTGCAATCGCGCTCACATTGCTCGGCTCGGGCGCACCCGTGTAGCCTTCGAACGTGCACGAACACGAGGCAATCAGGATGTTTCCGTCCGGCAGCGGAAAGGCCGAGCCGATCGCATTTCCCTTCTCGCCCCAGAACGTGTCCGCCGGCGGAATCAACGGATTCGGATCGGCCAGCACCCAGTCGGTCAGCGTATTGGAAAGAAGCACCACCGTGTGCGGCTTCGGCATCCGGTTCCAGTCCTCCGTGTAGGCGATGAACCGGTAGCTCTTCCCCTGCCATTCGATCGGACCCAGTTGCGGATAACGCTTCGTATCGATGATCTCCTGGATGCGCGAATTGCCGAAGATGTCGCCAACCGTCTTTCCACTCGCCTTCCAGTCGCTGTAATTGTTTGAGCCGTCGCTCGTGTACCAGGCCATGTTCGCGCTGCCGGGGGTAAGGTAGGTCAACCCGTCGCCGAAAGGATCGAGCACGACGTTCATGTCTCCGGTGCACTTCATGACCTCGTTCTTGACCCGGTCCCAATGGATCCCATCGGTTGACGACGAGACTCCATGGTAAGTATCGGCGCCGAACCTGCGCCACACCATGTAGAGCTTGCCGTCTTTGCCCTTCCACACCGCCGGATTGCAGACATCGTCGCCCAGCACAGGCTGCTTGTGCCATTCCCACTTGTAGTTCCAGCCGTCCAGCGTCGGGTCAAACTTCACATTGTCGAAACGCGCCTTGCCGCCCGAGCAAAGCAGCAGGGGCCGCCGGGCCGCGGGCAGGTCGATCGCCGTCCGCACGCTGGTGATGGCCGTTCCCTTGTCATCGTAAAGAAAAGCGATCAGCCCGTTGGAATAGGGCGACCAATCGATCTGCAACCGGTAGCGGGTTCCCGGCTGAAGCGACATCTTCACGCCTGGATCTTTCAGCACCTTCGGGTGCTGGCGGATCACCACATCGCTGCCGTCACTGAGCTTGCGATGGGCTTCCATCGAATTATTGGCCGGATTCAGGACCACATAAATTTCCTGCTTCCCATCCTTCGAGGCAAACCCGATGCCCGGCTTCGCATTATTCTCATCGATCACGATGTCGGCCGCCAGCGAAGCCTCCGCCAACGTTCGCCATTCCCCGCCCGTGTCGGTCTTATTGATATAGACATCGGGAGTGAAGGCCGAGACCGGATCGCTTCCTGCCGCCGCCAGCGAATGTTTCCCGTCGATCGATTCATCGCTGAGAGTCAGGCCATGATTGTTCCAGTGGCTCAGGTCCGATTCGAAATCATCGGCAAAGCCCGTCTCCGGCATGCCCCATGCCTTGGTCGCCTGCGGTTCGTCATCCACCGCGTCAAGCCGCCCCGACAGATCGATCCCCTGGGTCGGCAGCACCACCGACTTGAGAAAGACAAACTGGCTTACGCTCACCAGCGGTTCTTTGCCGTCTCCGTGAAAAACCAGGTAAATATCGCGCACGCCCGACTGGGAATTATCGACGTTGAACGTCACATCCTGCCATTTTTGCCATCCGCCCGTGGGAGAAAAAGCGCTCGTCCCCATCAGCGGCCCCGTCGTGCTGTCGAGATGCAGCTCGACCTTGCCCGAGCGGGCCTTGGAGGCGATCCGGATCTTGAACGCCGCCACCCCGCTGTCGAAATCGAACCCCTTGTAAACAAGATAGTCTCCGTCATGGATGGCACTCAGGTTTTGTCCGCCTTCCGCACAAACTTCGACCTTGATGTCTTCAGATTTCGCGCTGAACGTGTCCGCCTCGACAATATTCAGCGGATTGTTGGCCGCGGCATGGGCCGAAGGCGAAAGGAACAAGGCCAAAGCGCAAAGAGCCGCGGAAAGGATAGAATGGAGTTTCATAAGGAATTAAGAAGAACTTGAACGGACGCCGTGGACAAAAGTGTGTCGTATTATCAGAGCACAAGTCAAAGCTGCAATCAATTCATCCGTAACTTTTAATTGAAAGAAGAAACCCTCCTCCTATTTGTAGGCAATGCGGTTCCATTGCCTGGCCCTGGCTTTCAGCCTCATCTTCGGCGGTCCGGCGGCCCGAGCCGCTGACCTGACGACCAACGAGGAAAATGACGGCCTTCGCCTTGTTTCGGGTCAGTTGAATATTAAATTTTCGCTGACCGAGCCTGCCCTCCTCTTTTTGGGAGTCGACAGCCTGAACACGGGAAAAGTTCAGCAAAACGTCCTCGCCGCCAACACCGCATCCTCCGCTTCTTACACCGTCACCCATACCGTCACCCCTTCCGAAATAAGTCTCCGCTATTCACAAGCCAATTCACCCACCGCCCCGTCGACCAGCTGGATCTTCCATGCCGCTGAATCCAACTTCCGCTTTGCCTCCGATTACTCGGCAACCGAAAAACCCGGGCCGATCGTCATCACCTTCAACACCCATTCGTGCTACAGCACGCTGCTCGGCCTGTTTAACGCCAAAAAGGAAATCGTCCTTCCCGCGCTCTTGCATCTGCCCGGTTTGGGAACCTTGCGCTTGAGCGCCGGCGGCCTTCCCGACGCGACCCTGGGCTACAGCGCCGAAAAAGGCTGGGTCAAAGTCACCTTTCCCTCCGCCACCGCCCAAAATCCGCATGTCGAATATCGCGCCGAAATCGTCGAAATTCATCCTCCCCTGGCCGGGGCGGACCAGAAAGACCCCCGCTTCGACGGCTTTCGCCGCAACTGGCTCAATATCTTCCAGCTCAGCCCCAGCCGACGTCTCCTCTCCAATAACACCAGCAGCGACAGCTGCGGATTTTGCTACTACGAATATGCCGACATCGCCAAGGCGACCCCGCCCCTCGTCGAAAATCTCCATGCCCTCGACATCGTGCGCCAGTCGTTGGACAGTATTCTCGGCGGCACCCCCACCTACGGCATGCCCGGCTACGGCAAGGGCGCCTTCCCCGAGGTAAGTTCCGACACGTTTCCCTCCTTCCTCATCGCCGCCAAGGACTATATCGACGGCTCCCATGACCGGGCCTGGCTCGAAAAAAACTACGCGGGAATCAAGGCGTGGGCCGACAAAATGTTGGCCACCGATCACAACGGCAACGGCCTGATCGAATATGTCGCCAGCGGCAACTCCGGCACCTGGAACGAGGGCGACCCCAAAGTCCGGCCCTCCAACTGGTGGGACACCATCGGCTTCGGGCATGAAGACGCTTATTCCAACGCGCTCGCCTATCGCGCCCTCCAAGGCATGCAGCAAATGGCGCAAAGCATCGGCAACCACGACGATGCCGACCGCTACGGAGCGGCGGCCAAAAAACTGCACGATGCGTTCTTCCCCGCCTTCCTCAACCCGGCGACGGGAGTGCTGGCCGGCTGGCGCAGCGCCGACGACCAGTTGCACGACTACTACTTCCTCTACGTCAATTCCATCGCCATTCTCTATGGACTCGTTCCCGACGACAAGGCGACCGACATCATGAATCGCCTCTGGGACAAAATGGGCCAGGTCGGATTTTCGAAGTTCGAACTCGGCCTGCCCGGCAACCTCCTCCCCGTGGCGCGGAAAGATTACGCGCATAAAAATCCCCGCTACGGCGGCGGCAAGCTGGAAGACAATTCCGACGGTTTCCAGATCTACGAAAACGGCGGCGCCACCGCCTGCTTCTCTTACTTTACCATCGCCGCCTTCAACAAAGTCGGGCAGCACGAACGCGCCGACCAGATACTCTTCCCCATCCTCCACGCCTTCGACACCCGCGATTTCGAAGGCACCAACGCCAACAAAATGAGCAATGACTGGAGAAAGTGGGACGGCACCCCCACCGGCTACGAAGGCTTCCTTGTCGACAACTACTACACCCTGCTCGCCGTCCCGGAACGCCCCTTCGCGCCTCCCCACCCCTAAGTGTAGCGGCGGTCTATGACCGTCGCTCGAAGACAGCCTCCCGTTCCCATTTAAGGAGAACCGGAAGAACCACTTTCCGCGTGACATGCGACGCCAATCCCTCAAAATCGCCCAAGTGAAACGCTTCCTCTTTTTTCCCATCGTCGCCTCCTGCTTCCTCGTCCTCTCCCTGGCCTTTGCTCGGCCCCTCCACGCCGATGACCCCGTCATCATCCTGAAAACCA
>Ga0206905_10042_pt1 | contig 35468 bp, 31 predicted proteins | sample Alteio_BWOrgHeat_43_FD_152940 | JGI IMG/M metagenome (GOLD analysis project Ga0206905, IMG submission 152940) | Enriched cells from forest soil in Barre Woods Harvard Forest LTER site, Petersham, Massachusetts, United States -... | ecosystem: Environmental > Terrestrial > Soil > Temperate forest >...
TTGGAGCCGTTCTTTTTGACGACGAGGTCGCGGGTGAGAAGTGCGCCGGCCTGAGCCACGATGAAGCGGCCGGGTTCGAGCAGAAGATGGGCTTTCTCATCGGCCAAGCCTTTGTTTAAGGCCGCCGCGTATTTTTCTACCTGTTGATCGGGGTAGAAGTTTGTGGTTCCGTAATCGATACCGAGGCCGCCGCCAGCGTCGACGTAGCGAATATTGTGACCGTCTTTACGGAGATCGGCGATGAGGCTGGTGACTCGGGCGAGTGCGGCGGCAAAGGGATCGACCTTGCGTATCTGTGAGCCGATGTGGACGGAGACGCCTGCGGGATCGAGCCACTTCGATTTAGCAGCCTTGCGATAGATGGCGCGGGCGATCTTGATGTCGATGCCGAATTTGTGCTCGCTGAGGCCGGTGGAGATGTAGGGGTGGGTTTCGGCGAAGACGTCAGGGTTGACTCGCAGTGCGAACCTAGCGCGCTTGCCAAGGGCTTCGGCTCGAGCTGCGAGGAGTTGGAGTTCGCCCTCTGACTCGACGTTGAACTGGATGATGTCAGCGTGGAGTGCGGCATCAATTTCCCATGCCTGCTTGCCAACGCCAGAGAAGACTACTTTTTTTAGTGCGGGCTTGTGCGCTTTGCGGACGCGTTCGAGTTCGCCGCCGGAGACGATGTCGAAGCCCGCTCCCTGCTTTGCCAAGAGACGGAGAATAGCGAGAGACGAGTTGGCCTTAACGGCGTAGCAGATGGTGTGGGAACGATTCGCGAAGGCGGCTTCGAAGAGTTGGAAGCGGTGCGAGATCTGTTGGGCGGAGTAGACGTAAAGCGGCGTGCCGTGTTCGGCGGCCAGGGTGGAAAGATTGATTTCGTCGCAGTGGAGAGAGCGGTTGCGGTAAGCGAACGGACGGGGGCTTTGGTATTTTGCTTCGGTCTTTTTGGTCAAAACTTAAACGCTCTTTGTGGGGAGTGCATATGGTTCTTCGGGGATGACGACCCAGGCGATGATGTAAGCCAGGGCGCCGACGCCGGTAAGAACAATGAAGAGGGCTGTGAGGATGCGAACGAGGTTCAGATCCCAGCCATAGTGAAACGCAAAGGCAGCACAGACTCCAGCGATCATACGGTTGGCGCGCGGGCGGAAGAGCTTGCTGCTGGACGCGAAGGGATCGGCGAACGGAGTTGCTACAGGATTGACGGTAGCTCCGCAGGAAGGACAGAACCGCGAGGTTGGCTCTAATTGCTTTCCGCAACGTGAACAGAACATGGGAGTTCTCCAGAAACGATCTCTATTTTTACATATTTGTCGAACAACAGGAGAGGAGAAATACGGATTATAGAGCGCTATGGTTCGCTAGAAGAAGTTTGGGCTGGGGTGGGAGCTGGCGGGAAGAGTACAAAGTTTTCCGATAATAAGAGAATCGAGATAGATGTATATGCATCTTATTGTGCAAATGGAGTAGACGTGATCGATTTGACTTGCATGTGCGCGAGCTTTCGGAGGGCGTCGCGAGCGCTGACCCAGATGTACGACACCGAGTTGCGGCCAGTAGGTTTGCGGGCAACGCAGTTCACTATTCTGCAGGCGCTGACGCTGGCGGGAGAGGTAACACAGGGGCGGCTGGGTGGGATTCTGGCTATCGACAGCACAACTCTGACGCGAACACTGAAGATCATGCGGCGAGATGGATGGGTGAGCATGCAACGCGGAAAGGATCGAAGGGAGTGGAGCCTGGGCCTGACGAAGGAGGGCGAGGCTATGTACAAGCGAGCGTTGCCGTTGTGGGAGCGGACACAAAAAACGCTACGAAAGCGGATCGGGAATGGGGAGTGGGAGCAGTTGATGAAGGTGACAAATGGATTGGTGCAGGTAGTTACAGAAGGAGGAGAGCAATGACAACGAAGACGAATTACGGACGAGTACTTGTGATGTTGATCGCACTTTGGTTTGTGGCGGCGCTTACGGCATCGGCGTTGCATGTATTTGCAGGAGCTCCGAACCGGCCGCCATTGGAGCTGCTGGTAGCTGTGCTGGCTCCGATAACGATTTTTACGGTGTGGTACTTTAGGTCGAAATCTTTCCGGCAGTACATTCTGTCCTTGAACCCGCGAACGCTAACGCTTGTCCATACGTGGAGGTTGGTGGGGTTCGTGTTCCTGGTGCTAGGAACGTACAAAATCCTGCCGGAGATTTTTGCCCTTCCCGCGGGATGGGGAGACATAGCGATTGGAGCGACGGCTCTGCCGGTTGCGATTTTATTGACTCGGCCTGAGTACAAGACGAGTTTCATCGTGTGGCAGTTGCTGGGAGTCGCCGACCTGGTATTGGCGATTGCTCTTGGGGCGGCAACGAGATATATCGATCCGCAGGGAGCTGCCAGCATTTCGACTTTGCCGTTGGCGTTGCTGCCGCTAAGCCTGATTCCTACGTTTGCCGTGCCGCTGTTGCTGATTCTTCATGGGATTTCCATTGCTCAGGCGAGGAGGTGGACAAGCGAGGCTCGTGATTTGCGGTCTGGCGTGGAGGGATTGCCTGCGGCTTAGGCAGTGAAGCGGTGATGAAGAGGTCTAGTGGCTGAGTTTGGTGGTGAAGAAATCTGCCATATAGCCGTAGGCCTCTTTAGTTTCTGGAAGGCTGATGTCGTTCCAGAATGCGTGTGGAAGACCTTCAAAGACGATGAGCTGGGCGTCGTTGTCGCTACGGACGAAGGCGCGATGAAGGATAGTTGTTCCGCTGAGGAGAAGGTCTCGGCCACTAGTGATGAAGAGGGTGGGGGGCATGTTGTGGAGGTCGGCGAAGAGGGGGGAGACGACGGGGTCCTTGGGATTCGTGCTGCCGATGTATTCGAGATCAAAGGGTTTCTGATCGGCGACGGGGAGGGTGCCCGTGAGGCCGCGTAGGCTGTACATGGCCTGGGAGTCAGTGGGACGGCTGAAGTCGCCTAAGCCGGAGAAGATGCCGAGTGCTGCCGGTAAGGGGAGTTGGAGTTGCTTGAGGCGAACGGCGACCTGGGCGGTGAGGATGGCTCCGGCAGAGGTTCCGTAGAGGGCGATGTGGGATGGCTTGTAGGTTTTGAGAAGTTCGCGATAGACGGCTACGGTGTCGTCGACGGCTGCGGGAAATGGGTGCTCGGGAGCGAGGCGGTAGAGGATGCTGACGACGCGGGTGTGGGTGAGGTTGGCGATAGGGATGCTCTCGGTGAAGGAGCCTGAGTCGGAGTTGAAGCCGCCGCCGTGGACGTTGATGAGGACGCGGTCAGGATGCAGCGGAGTGGTGTCGAGTGGAGTGACGTTGCGGACGGGGACGCCCGCGATGGTGATGGATTCGATGTGGACGGGATAGGCGGCGAGGGAGGCCTGACCGGCGCGGGTCTGCCAGGCGTCGGTTCCTTTGCGGCGCTCGGCAAGGGAGGTGGTGTCGGGCGGAGCTGCGTGGCGGAGGGCTTCTCTGGCTTCGGGGCTGAGATCGAGAGGCACAGGGATGACGCGAGTGATCCGGGCTGTGCCGTCGGCGTCGAGAGTGCTGGTGTTGGTTTGTGGAGACTGCTGTGCCAAGAGCTTTGCAACAAAGGCAAGAAGGGTGGAGGCGAATAGGAGAGGCAGATGTTGGCGTAGCCTGATAGTTCGCATAGTTTTGTGGGAAACAGGCTAGCAGAGTTGGCGCTTGCTGAGTTATCTGCCGGTGTAGGGGGACTTGAGGTAGCGGCGGGCGGCGTCGGCCTGGGATTGGTCTCCGCCTCCGGCACTGGCTTGCTGGTATTGCTCGATGGCTTTGTCGCGTTGGTGAAGGAGGTCGTACATCTCACCCGCGTTGAGCTGGGCTCGGCGGCGAAGCCAGTCGCTGCACTTAGGCTGAGCTGCGGCGTTGAGATAGTTTTCGGCGGCTTCGGCGATGAGGTTCTGGCCGCGCTGGGTATCAGCCAGGCCGAAGTAGGTCATCTGGAGGCGAGGGTCAATGAAGTAGTTGGGCTTGCGAGAGTCTTCGAGGACTTTTTTGTAGGCGACGATGGCTCCGGTGCCGTCGCCTTTGTCCTTGGTCAGGTTGGCCTCCTCAAGGCGGAAGAGGTAATCGCGAGGAAATTCGACGGCGAGGCCGTGCTGGACGGCGAGAGCCTCGGGATAGCGGGCGTCGTGGCGCAAGAAGAGAGAGAGGGCGGTGCGGGATTCGATGTTGGTGACTAAGCCGTGGGCGGCGGATTCGCGAAGGAGGTCCAGGCCCTTCTCCTTGTTACCGGTGACGCCGGTGATTCCGATCATGATGCGAAGGATGCGAGGTAGGCTGGCTACGGCAAACTGCTGAATGCCGATGGCCATCTTGGCGTCTGCGTAGTTGGGATCGATCTTGAGGGCCTGTTCGCTGTCGTTGCGAGAGGCCAGGCCCTGGCGGGCGGCGGCAACGTAACTGTGGTCGACCAAGGTAATGAAGGCGGCGTGCATGCCGCGAGCGTATCCGCGGGCGAAGTAGGCGTTGGCGTTGTTGGGGTTGTCGTGGAGCTGCTGGTCGGACAGGGCGATGGCGGAACTGGTGAGTTGTTCTATGCGGTCGCGGGTGGCCTGGGGGACAGGGACGCTGCGTTTGGAGGTGAGGAAGGAGTCGTGCGCGTAGTAAGTGGTGTCGAGGAGGTCCTGGTGGTAGAGCTCGCGGAAGATGAGCACCATGAGTACGTATCCGGTGGCGATGGGGCTCTGTGGATTGGCGTGCTGGATGGTCTCGAAGCGGGAGAGAGCGCCGTCGTAGTCGAGGTTGTAGAAGTGCTCGTGAGCCTCGCGGACCTGGGGTGTGAGGTTGATGGGGTCGGTGTGGGCGGCGGGGTCGAAGGGCTGAGCGTAGGCGGATGCTGCCAGAGTGAGGGCTAGAAAGAGAATGCCTAATATTTTGGTGTTGCGAGAGGTGAAGATCATTTTCTCCAAAAAATGACGACTTGAGCGAAGCTTAACGCTGCCCTGCGAAGATTAGACGGATGTCACTGTAAACTATACCCTCGGGATGTAGTTTTCCCTGTAGCATTGCGAGCTTCTCTCAGGATTTGAACGGAATTTTATGACGCGGTTAGAGTTGCTTCAGCTCCTGGTTGGTCAGGCACGGGCTAATGGGTTCGAGTTTCGAAAGTGGTACGTCGGCAAACTTGGATTGCCATGGACAACCGCGCAGAAGGCACTTGAATCGTTAGCTGTCGAGCGACGCTACTATTCCCTGCTCTTCTCGCATGAATTTGCGTCGAATTTTTGGAAGCCGGGCGGGCTGATTACTTTTCAGGTTCCTACGCAAACATTTAGCCGAAAGATGGCCGATGGGACGATCGGCACTGTGACACGCAAGGGGTATACACGGCGGAGCGCCCGGGAGGCCGCGTGGCGATACCATTTGCGAGAGCTTGCAGTAGCCGAGGAGCCGCTGCGGTATATGCGGAGGTATCTCAGGGTGGAAGAAGAGCTTGAGGAACCGGAACCGATTGTAGTTGTGGATGACACTGTGTCGGACGAGGATTAGGTCTTGGGACTGAGGCGATAGGCAGATCGAATGGCCCGGACTTGTTTGAGGTGGTGGCGACCGTGGATGAGGTGAAATCGGCGCCATTGGTGGATTGTGAGCGGACCGAGGATCATGTGGGAGATGCACCGGCCATGGCCAAACAAGGCTTCTGCCTGGTTGGCAAGTTTGTCGATACGAGTCAGATGGTCATCGGCATATAGGGCGAGATCGGCGCCGCAGACAGGCGAGACGACCCGGGGCGGAGCTACACGCTCTGGAGCTTCGCGTCCATTCGGGAAGATGCCGAGGGTGATCACTGAAAATTGGCCGATACGTTGTCGGAAAGTGGGTTGGGCACGAGTGGGTGGTCGTTTAGCAAGCCGGGCTTCAAATGCTGCCTCGGTGAATGCGTAGGTGAGGCAAAGGTGCTGGATGATTTGCTGGATGCTCCACTTCTCAGGAGATGAGGGAGGGATCAGTTGGGTTTGGGTGGAGTCCAGGCCTTCAAGAACACTGACGATTTCTTTGTGGAGTTGCTGGAGGATGGGGTCCATAGCGGCACGACAACGGTACACCGCTTTCACGGAGATGTAACGCCATATCGGAAGCTATTGGAGCTGGGACAGGGCTTTGCGCGCTGCCTTTATATTCAGGCCGTCCGGGTCGAGCTTCAGGTAGGCGTTGAACTCAGTGATGGCCTCGTCGCGCTTCTGCATCTTCTGGGCGATTCTGGCGAGGGCGAAGTGGGTGTATGGATCGTCGGGTTGAACCTGCACTGCGTCTTTGGCGCGAAGATAGGCGGCGTTCAGATTGCCCCTGTCCTCGTAGAATTTAGCGACTGTGAGGTCTTCGGCGGCTCGATCTTCAGGAGTCTGAATCTTTTCGACCTTGGGAAGTTTCCTGCGGGTCGGTTTTGCGTCGGCGTTGTTTGCAGGGGTTGCGGGTTTCGTATCGGGATCGGTACTGCTGGCGTCGTCACTGGAACTGCTCGAGTTGTTTGAGCTGCTGTAACCGGCAGCGTCTGAACCTGGGAGTGCAGGAGGAGCGTCGGAGGGAAATGGGTGATCTTCTGCTGCTGACTTTTTCGACGAGGCTGGAGCGGGAGCGTCTGGAGAGTCCTCTGACGAGGCAGGTTTACTGGATTCTCCGGGGAAAGGAAATTGTTCAGCCGTCGATGGCTGCTTTGTATCTGCCGGTGGGCTACAGGGCTTGTCTGGTGTGGAACTCGAGGAGCTCTGGCTCGTAGAGGGGCAAGGCTGACTCGCAGGCTTTTGAGGAGCGCCCGTCTGACCTGCAGCAATGGCACTGAGGGTAAAGGTGATCAGAACCGCGCGGATTGGGAGACTGGCTACCATCGTCTTCTAGATTACTCGTTCAATACTTTTGACGCTTTCAGGCGATGGTTTGTTATAGTCAGCTCCGTGGTGGGTAAAGGGCGACGGGTCTAAACGGTGCGCTCCTATCTGAACCAACTCCAATTCTCTGCTTACTGGATCTCTTTAAAATTATGGTTGATGGGCTGATTATTCGTTCTTCGTCGATACACGCGGCGGGTTGCTATACCACGCAAGCAATAAAAAAAGGCTCGCGCGTTTGTGAGTACGATGGCCCTCGCTTTACGAAGGAACAGGCCGACGAGCGGTATAAAGATCGCTTCGTGACCTACCTGTTCAGCTGTGGAGACGACGGGAAGGTAATCGACGGCTTTGGAACGGCGATGTTCATCAATCACTCGTGCGATCCGAATTGCGAGACCGAGGATGACGATGGGCGAATATTCGTGATGGCGATCCGTGACATCGCGGCGGGCGAAGAACTGACGTATGAGTACAATCTGCATGACAGCGACGATGAGGAAGGCAATTGCTACTGTGGAACGCCGAAGTGCCGTGGAACGATGTTCAGCGACGAAGAAGTGAAGCGACGGAAAAAGCTCGAGAAGGCCAAGATAAAGACTTCCAAGCTCTAGCTTCCACAAGAAACGTGGAGTTTCGCTGAACGATACAATAGGCGTTGCGGAGAGCTTTACCGCACCCTTCTATGGCATATCAAGTTCTTGCAAGGAAATACCGGCCACAGCGTTTCGCGGATGTTGCGGGACAGGACCACGTCACCGTAACGCTGATGAATGCGCTGACGCAGCAGCGGATCGCGCACGGCTACATCTTCAGTGGACATCGCGGAATTGGCAAGACGACGATTGCGCGCATTCTGGCGATGGCGCTGAACTGCAGAAATGCGATTGGCACAGCACAGCGGCCTACGGCTGAGCCGTGTGAGGTGTGCGAAAGCTGCACGGAGATTCGCGCGGGCAACGCGGTGGATGTTATCGAGATCGATGCTGCGACCAATCGCGGTATTGATGAGATTCGAGAATTGCGCGACGCGGCGCGATACAGGCCGGCGCGGGATAAGTACAAGATTTACATTCTTGACGAGGCTCACCAGATCACCGATGCGGCCTTCAATGCCCTGCTGAAGACCCTGGAGGAGCCGCCGGACCATATCGTCTTCATGATGGCGACGACCCAGCCAGAGGATATTCCGCAAACGGTTCGCTCGCGATGCCAGCACTTCAGCTTTCATGCGGTGAAGCTGGTGGATATTCTTGGCGAGATTCGAGGAATTGCGGAACGCGAAGGCGTGGACGCGGACGAGGCTGCGCTCGCGCTGCTTGCCGAGGCTGGCGACGGCTCCATGCGCGACGCGCTTTCGATTATGGATCAGGCGATTGCAAGTGCTCCGGTGCAGGACGGGCGCCCCGTGCTAAATGCATCGCAGATCCGGGAACTGATGGGTTCAGTTCCGAATGCAGTGTTCGAGAAGATTCTGGAGGCTGTGGATGGCAATCGTAGCGCAGAGGTAATCACGATTGCGAACCAGCTGCTGGATGCGGGCAATTCTCCGGCACAGTTGGCACGGCAATGTGTTCGGTATTTGCGGAACTGCGTGATTGCAAAGATCGCTAACATTGGCGTAGATGGAGCTGGAACGGATGGCGTTGCAGCGGAACTGTTGCAGATTTCTGCGGATGAGCAGAGACGGGCGGCTCGGAGCGCTGCACTCTTCGGCGAAGAGGAGTTGACTCGATTTCTACAGGTGATGCTGCGGACGTTCGATGAACTAGGCTATCGGCAGGAACAGCGCTTTCACTTTGAATTGGGACTGCTGAAGCTCGTGCATCTACGGCGACTCCTTCCAGTTGAAGAGGTTCTAAGCCAGTTCCCTTCCGGCGGCAGTGGGCAGACGCGTCCAAAGGCAGCGGTAACCACTCAACCTGCTGCGAGAAGCGTGTCTTCGACTTCTACCGCTGCTGTAGCTCCTGTTGTTCCGGTAAGTACGAAGCCGGCATTTTCTCCGTTTGAAGCCGATAAGAACAAGAGACGATTCGACGAACCTGCGGGGTCGGCTGCACCTGTCTTTGTATCGGCTCCGGTAAGGGCAGAAGTGCCTACGCCTGCGTTTGTTGCGCCAGCGCGTGTTGTAGATGCTGCTCCGGTTGTTGATCTTCAACCTTCGGTGGTTGCTGTGGCGACGGAGTTGCTTGGCATGGGGTCGACGGTGACTGCGGTGCTGGAGCCTGAGGCAACACCTGTAAAGACTGCCAATGAGCCGGCCGTGTCGTCGCAATCAGGAGAGGCTCTTCAACGGGCGGCTGTTGAGGCGTTGACGAATGCTAAGGGGCAGGACTCGGCGGCTGATGCTCTGGATGAGGCTGAGTGGGTAATCGACGGAAACGAAGTTCGAGTGCAGACGGGCGTTTCGAAGACGATGCTTCCGATGGTTGTGAATCCGGAGGCGGAGAAGATCGTAAAAGCTGCGTTGCGCGAAGCTGGTGCGGGTGCTCTGAAGCTGGTGTTGTTGCCTGGCTCTGCCGCTTCGGCGGCTGCGAAGAAGCCGCGGGCTGCAAAGTCAGGGAGTGCGCAGGCTAAGGCTCTAGAGCATCCTGTGGTGCAACAGGCGCAGAAACTATTTCAGGCCGAGATCCGGACGGTGATCGATCTGCGAGATAACGACTAGGAGGACTGATGGACTTTTCTGATCTGGGCAAGATGAAAGAGATGATGGGGCAGGCGAAACAGATGCAGGAGCAGATGGAGCGGAGGCTCGCTGAGACGGTGGTGGAGGCTTCTGCGGGGGGTGGGGTGGTTACGGTGCGGATGAATGGGAAGAAGGAGGTGCTGCGCCTGAAGATCGAGCCCTCGGCGATTGGGAGTGCTGGGAGTGATTTGGAGTTGCTGGAGGATCTGATTACGGCGGCGGTAAATGAGGCGGGGCGCAGGGCGGATGATGCTATGAAGGCTAGTGTGGCGGGGATGATGGGTGGGCTTGGATTGCCGGGGCTGGGTGGATGACGAACCGGTTTGCGGAGCCGATGGCGCGGTTGATTGAGGAGCTGCGGAAGCTCCCGGGAGTTGGGACGAAGAGTGCGCAGCGGCTGGCGTTTCATGTGCTGCGGTCGTCGGATGAGGATGCGGAGAGGCTAGCGATTGCGATACGAGAGTTGAAGGCGCATCTGCGGCTTTGCTCGGTGTGCAACAACATTACGGATGTCGATCCTTGTGGATATTGCACGAGTCCGCTGCGGAATCAGCGCCAGGTTTGCGTGGTGGAAGAGCCTACGAACATAGCGACGATTGAAAAAACTCGGAGCTATGGGGGGGTGTACCACGTGCTTCATGGGACGCTTTCGCCTATTGGCGGGGTGGGGCCGGAGCAGTTGCGGATTGCCAACCTACTGATTCGCTTGGGTGAGGTGGATGAGGTGATTCTGGCGACTTCGCCTACTACTGAGGGTGAGGCTACGGCGGGGTATCTGGCGCAAGAGCTACGCAGGGTTAATGGTGCGGTGAAGGTTACGCGGATCGCTACCGGTGTTCCGGCGGGGAGCGATATCGAGTATGCCGATGAGGTGACGATGTCTCGGGCTATGGAGGGACGGCGGGAGTTTTAGGCGTCTGCTCTCGGCTTTTCTGCCTGTTTTACGCTTCCTTGTTATTCTGACGTTTGTATGCCAAGTAAACCTATCGTTCTGACTATCCTTGATGGCTGGGGCTATCGTCCCGAGACCCACGGTAATGCTATTGCGCTTGCTCGCAAGCCTGTCTATGACAAGCTTCTGGCTGAGTATCCAAATACGCTGATTCGCGCGAGCGATCATTTTGTTGGGCTGCCGGATGGGCAGATGGGCAACTCTGAGGTTGGCCATCTGAATCTTGGCGCGGGGCGCATCGTTCGCATGGATATTGTGCGGATCGACGAGGCCATTGCGGATGGCAGCTTTTTCAAAGATCCCGTGCTTACGCGTGCCTGCGAGATTGCTGCTCATGAGGATCGGGCGCTGCACTTTATTGGGTTGCTTTCGGATGGGGGGGTGCACTCCCATCAGCGGCACCTTTATGCCCTGCTGAAACTGGCGGCGCACCATAAGCTGACGCGGGTCTTCGTTCATGCGTTTATGGATGGCCGGGACACGATGCCTACGAGCGGCCTCGACCATATAGAGGAGTTGCTGCAACGGTTTCGCCAGTACGGTGTGGGCAGGATTGCTTCGGTCTCCGGGCGGTATTACGCGATGGATCGCGATCTACGGTGGGAGAAGGAGAAGCAGGCTTTCGATGCGATGGTGACTGGGCATCCTGAAGGCGGGGCTTACTCCGATCCGATCGATCGTATTCGCGAGCTTTATAGCAACGGTATTACGGATGAGTTCATTCCTCCTTTTACTTGTGTGGATCACGAAGGGCATCCGATTGGGGCGATTCGTGACGGTGATGTGATTGTGAACTTCAACTATCGGGCTGATCGTGCTCGACAGATTACTCGCGTGATTGCGCGAAACGTCGATGTACCGGGTGGGCTTACAGCGGACAATGCTAACGATCTGCCGAAGGCGTTTGAACTGGATGCGGAGATTCCCCGCTCTCTGGTTCCGCGTGACGTGCACTACGTTTGCATGACGCAGTACGACAAGAACTTCAATCTGCCGCTGGTGGTTCCTCCTGAGTCGATGGACAATCTGCTGGCTAACGTGATGGCGGAGGCGAATCTTCGCAATCTTCGCGTGGCGGAGACGGAAAAGTACGCGCATGTGACCTACTTCTTCAACGGCGGAATCGAAAAGCCGTTTCCGGGCGAAGACCGAGCGTTGGTCCCTTCACAGAAGGTTGCGACATACGATCTTGCGCCGGAGATGTCGGCTGCGGGTATTGCCGATGCCGTGGTGAAGGCGGTGAACGATACTGCGTTCGATGTGATTATTGTGAACTTTGCGAATGCCGATATGGTGGGGCACTCGGGTAAGTTGGAGCCTACGATTCGCGCAGTAGAGACTGTAGATACGCAGCTTGGGCGTATCTACCAGGCGGTGAAGCAGCGTGGCGGATCGTTGCTGGTGACGGCTGACCATGGCAATGCTGAGATGCTGATTGATCCAGTGACGGGTGGGCCGCACACGGCGCATACGACTAATCCGGTGCCGTTCATTTTGGTTTCGGACGCGAGAGATACGAGCGAGCATCGGATTTTGTATCCCGGTGGGAGTCTGCGGGATATATCTCCAACGATGCTGGCGTTGCTTGGGTTGAGACAGCCCTCCCATATGACGGGGCGTGATCTGAATTCGGCGAATGACTGATCGTTTTCGTTCAAGCGGTCCAACAACTGAAGGCCTAACGCGGATATGCACGGATGAGACGGATTTAGGAACAAGGAAAAGCAAGGACGAAATACAGGGATCGACGTGATTTTTTTGAGCGAGAGGTTCTACGGATCGAAGGTGATCCGCCTCTGCGTTTGAGGCGGCTTGAATTGCGGGAAGGATCGAGGGCGTCTGCGATGCTTCGTTTTGTACGGTGTTGCTTTCTTCGGGAAGCTCCTCCCTCGTCATTCTGAGGAGTTGGGCGACGATGCCGGGGCGGTTGTTTTCGACTTCGATTTTGGGCGCGAGAGGGCCATGGACGGGATCGACGATGATCTCTTCGACAAGCTCGGCTTCGATGGGTCTGCTGCGGTTGGGCAGGACCTTTGGGAGATTGAGGCTGGCGATCTGAAGGCCGTAGAGGAGCAGGCCGGCGCGGCGTGGGTCGATGTCATTGGAGGCAATACGGCGGAGGACCTCGCCGATGGATTGTTGGATGGCGCTGCGGTCTTCGGGATGAGGGAGGTTGAAGTCGGCGCGGCGGCTGCGGCGCTGGCGTGGGTTTTCGACGGGGCGACGCGTGGTGTGGTGGTAATAACAAAATTCTTCGTGACGGAGACAGGCGCTGCCACAGCGGCGTCCGTCGGTGAAGATGTGGCGGCATTGAAAGCGTTTTTTGGACTCGATTTTGTTGTCGTACATGGTGGTACCCCTCTCCCTATCAAAATTGCGCAAAGTATTCAAAAGAAAAGGCCTGCATCCGTACTTGGGTGCAGGTCTCTGGCTTAAATGAAAAAGCCCGGCTTGTGGCCGGACTTTCTTTTGCTCTTAAGTTAAGAATAACAGGGCGTGTCAAGGGGTGAGGTGTGGAAATAGTCGAGTATCCGCTAGCCACGCAGCCTTTGTGCGTCCCGTGTCGGTTGTCGCCAACCGGAAGCGATCCTGCTGTGTGGAGTTCAGAAGTTGACGTCTCAGTTCTTCAAAAACGGGTCATCGGCGATTTCATGTTGAACTGGCTGAAAACCCGACTAATGAGATGGTCCGCCGCTGTACCTCTCCGCTGAGGCGGAGGATGGAAGCAGCGGTTTCTAAGGAGGATCATCGACATGCAGATTCGTTCGGTAGGCATCGATCTAGGCAAGACGACGTTTCACCTTGTTGCGTTGGGAGCATCGGGCAAGGTGTTGGTGAAGAAGAAGTTCACGCAGAAGCAGCTGCTGGCGTTCACAGCGAACATGCAGACCTCACTTGTCGGTCTTGAAGCCTGTTCCGGAGCGCACTTCCTTGGTCGAGCCTTGAAGCAGCAAGGCCATGATGTGAGATTGATCGCGGCGCAGTTCGTGAAGCCGTTTGTGAAGTCCAACAAGAACGATTTTGTAGATGCGGAGGCTATCGCCGAAGCCGTCGAGCGCAAGAACATGCGTTTCGTTCCGATCAAGACGGATGACCAGCTCGACCTCCAGGCGATGCACCGGATTCGTGATCGGCTTGTCTCTCGGCGCACAGCAGTCATCAACCAGATACGCGCTTTTCTACTGGAGCGCGGCATGGTCTTTGCTCAGAAGCCTGCGAAGCTGAAGGCTGCGATGGCCGATGTTCTCGAGAACGCAGAGAACGCGCTGACGCCGATGATGCGCAACCTCATCGGCACTCTGTGGGATGAGTGGAAGACCGTCGAAGAGCAGATCGACGAACTGACCGACATGCTCGAACAGATCGCCGCCAGCGATGCAGGTTGCTGCCGCATCCGGCAGATCCCCGGCATCGGCCCCATCGTTGCGACGGCTATCGTTGCCGCGATCGGCAACGGAGCAGCGTTCCGCAAGGGGCGAGACTTCGCAGCATGGCTCGGTCTTGTGCCGCGGCAGTACTCGACCGGCGGCAAGGCCAAGCTGTTGGGCATCAGCAAGCGTGGCAACATCTATTTACGCAAGGTATTGATTCACGGAGCACGCGCTGCCGCGATGCGCATAAAACGAGACCGCTTCCCGATCGGAACATGGATGAACGCACTTGAAGCCAGAGCGCCACGCAACGTGCTGGTCGTAGCGATGGCCAACAAGCTCGCACGCATCGCTTGGGCCGTGCTCTCCAGCGGAGAAGACTATCGGCCCGTAGCGAACATGGCAGGGTATGAGATAGAGCGGAAAAGACGCCTGCGGCTTGGAAGCGCTTCGCGCTCCCACTTTCCCGCTCTACGGCGACTTTCCCCACCAAGGTCTGCACAGGAAAGTAAGGACGAAAGAACAGTCACAACGGCGTATCTGAAACCTGCTCCCGATAATGGTCTTCAACGGCCGACCGACTTGTAAGGACAGACACGCAGCGGAACTCATCCTGGCCAGGAGCACGCGGCTCCATCAAAGGCCGAATACATTGCCGCAGACTTGTCTCTCGACCAAACTTACCCTTGCAGTCGCGCGGCGGACCATACATTTACGGGAGCTTCCGTTTTCGCTCAGCGACTTAGACTAGCAAAGACTCAGCGGAGGAAACAGTGGAACTCGGCTACATGCTTTACTTTCTCGTCGTCTTCGGATTTGGCGGAATACTCTTGTTTGGGTTAACGGCATATTTTGGTTGGGAAGTCATCACCCGTCGGCATCGCCCCTCTTGGCCGAATCGAACGCGCCGTGCGAAGGTGATGATTACCCTATCGGGTCTCTTTTTCGTTTGGCTGCTATTCATCCCGCTGCGGATGATTTGGGTGACGCGAGTCGGCGCGATCTCAGGCTCATACACGAGCACCGGTGTGTGGGGTACTGCAACCCTCACGATGCACCCAGATGGAACGTTTGTCGAGATTTGGCAATTTAGGAATGAGTACAACGGTAAACCCGAAGGTCAAGGTGTCACACAGGGTATCTGGCGTAATGAACGAAGGGATTGGCTGACACGAAACATTGAGCTTAAGTCGTTCAAGGGGCTGGCCGAATATGACCGAGATCACGTTCCCGGTGCCACTGGAGCGAATGTGATGGGATATGGCGGTGTCACCTCGATAGAAATCGATTCAGGGTCAGATATAGTGTTCCGAAAGTAGATGCCAGTCAGGTTGCGTGTAAATTCCATGAAACGGGATTATCGGAAGGTTCGTCGTGAAGTTGCCGATAACCTGACTTTGCGGGAGCGTCGGCTCAGCATGACTACGATACCCTTAGTTCACTGCACTAAGAGTGTTGGAGGAGCCTTCGACTGATGTCAGGAACACCTGAACCCAGATGGTGGAATCGCGATCTGTCGGTCAAGCCGATTGGTATTTTTCTTGCCACCGTACTTGTAGCTGGAATTGGTTACCTCTACATAGAACCGACTCTGCGAGCTTCGGTGTGGACTGTTAGACATCATTCGACCGCCACCTACCAGGAACTCAGTGTGAAAGTGCCTTGGATGTGGCGACAAGAGGATACGCCCGCAGGACAACGGCAGCTAAGACTGGTGCGGGCACGCTTGGGTGAAGCGGTCGAGTTCGAGTCGATCGTCATCGGCGACGGCAAAAGCACATCTCCGGGATCGCAAACCATAGCGGAACGTCTTCAGAATTTGGCGACAAAATTAGGGCAGAAAGACTTCAGGGGCACGCCAATCCTCCTAGACCTGGAGACCGCAAGGCGTTTTTCGTGTATGGCTCCTCACTTTGACCAACTTCGAGATTGGCAGGTCTCATGCCTTTCAAGCGACAATGTTTGGTCGGCCAATCTATACGGACCCGTTCCCGACGTGGATTCCTTCAAAGTCGTACTTCAAAGCGTGGCGTCTAATCACCGATAGCTAGTACTTGCGCAGAGTGGGCGACACAGATAATTCTCCCGCGCCATTCGAGCCACAAAGGGGGAAGGTTCCTCGGGGTTATCGGCAACTACACTACGGGGATTACTTTCGGATTGCCAGTGACTCGGGCTTAGGCGTGCTTGACACAATTCTGAGTTGGGCGTGTATTTGCGTGGCAATGTTTTTCGTTGCTTCCACAACACAGGCCCCCCCCGAATTGTGCGCGCATCACTACTCTGACACCGAAGAAACGCTAAAAAGGAGTGATAAATATGTTCCCTAATAGACGTTTGTCGCAGATGTGTATCCGGGCTTCTCTGTCCCTGGCGATTTTTGCTTTGGCGACAGGTTCCGGATTCGCCGCCTCCAGTCAGGCAACGACGCCGAGCCCTGAAGATGAGTCCGGGCAAATTTCAGTAACCGTTTGGCTAAACCTGCACAACAAAGCAGCCCTGGACGATATGGTCCAGGATATGTACGACAAGACCTCCCCGAACTATCACAGATTTCTTTCGCTAAAGGATTTCAAAGAGCAATTCGCTCCCACTGCGAAGGAAGCCGCCACAGTTCGCGATTTCCTCACCGCCCACAACATGAAAGTCACCGCAATGGATAAAAACAACCACTTCGTGGTGGCGCAGGGGCGGGTTGGAGACGCGGAGACAGCCTTCAATACAAAGGTCAACCGGATGATGGTCAATGGTGCTGCCCATCGGGTAAACACTCCTACGTTCTCGATAACGGGACCCGCGGCTGCGCTCGTGTCCTCGGTGCAGGGGTTAAGCGATCTTACCTATCATGCGAATGTAAAGCCCGGCGTTAATCCTGAGACCAGCACGCCTTATGCCGGGGTTTCCCCTTCGGCCGTGGGGCCAGATGGACTTTTCTTCAGCGGCGAATGTCTCCGTCCGCCAGAGGTGGTCACCTTCACGACCGGAGGAAGCACACCCAAGGCAATCTACTCCGGCAACCGGTATGGAGCGGACATCAACAGCCCCGCGCCTAATCTGCCGTCGTGCGGCTACGATGCGGCCGAAATGCAGAAGGCGTATGGCCTGAATAAGGTCTATAAATCAGGACTGGATGGAACAGGCCAAACGATCGTGATCGTCGACGCCTTTGGCTCCAACACGATCCTCAGCGACGCAAACTTGTTCTCGTCGCTCAACGGATTACCCGCGCTCACAGACTCGAACTTTGCAATTTTCACTCCCAACGGCTCTGCGACCTGTACCGCAACAAACGGATGTATAAGTGGGAACTGGCAGTACGAAACGACGCTCGATGTTGAATGGGCGCATGCGATTGCTCCAGGCGCGAACATCGTCCTGGTCCTCGCCGCCGATAATTCGTTTACCAACCTCGACCTTGCCAATCTGTTTGCGATCGAGAATGGATTTGGCACCGTGCTCTCCAACAGCTTTGGGGCTCCCGAGATACTGCTACAAAACTTCTCCCCGTCCGAACTCACTGTTGAGAATGGCATATCAGAGATCGCCGCAGCTTTAGGAATCTCGCACAATATTTCCAGCGGAGATTCGGGCGATTTTCTTGTAGAGGACACAGCGAACGGTGTTCCCGCAGTCTCTGTTACTGCGAACGCCGCTTCTCCATTCGCGACGGGCGTGGGGGGCACCAGTACATTCTTAGACTCCAAGCAAAATATCGAACTTCAAACCGGATGGGGTATGAACTTTGCGCGAATCGCTGAGCCCACTCCGAATCCGCCGACCATTCCGCCCCTTCTCTTTGGTTTCCAGAGTGGCTCGGGAGGAGGAACAAGCGTTGTGTACGCCAAGCCTAAATATCAGAAAGGAGACACAACGGGTGGCGTTAAGTTCCGCCAGGTACCGGATATTTCCATGAACGCAGATCCGGAGACCGGGAATGAAATTATTGTCACGCCCACCAGCGTCCCCGGTGATGACGTGTTTGTGGAAGTATTTGGGGGCACCAGTCTTTCTACCCCGATGTTCTCTGGTTTTTGGGCGATTGCCAATCAGGCCGCGGCCGCTGAGGGCTTAGGACCGTTGGGCAATGCTGCTCCGATCCTCTACGAATTACCTGACGATGCGATCATCGATGTAAATCTGAAGCCAGTTGATACTCTGCTGAACGTGACGGGAATAATTTACGACCCGCCGAATGCTCCCGTTTTCGAAAGCGCTGCGGCTCTGGCAGGACCTGAGGCACCCACGAAGAGATTTGTGAGCGCGTTGTTCCAGAGCTCCACTTCAACTCGGTGGGATGTGTTTACGTTCGGAACAGACTCGTCGCTGGCCACGGGCCCTGGCTGGGATAATGTCACTGGGCTCGGCACGCCGAATGGTCTGACGTTCATTAATAAAGTTGTGAAAGCGGTTAAATAATTTCGCGGATGTATCCACCAGGCGGGGTCGTCCAACGGCGGCACCGCCTTTTTTTCCAGTGCCAGATCTCCCCATTAAAAAACAGGCACAGCGGTTTTGGGATAGTGGGTCGGGACGGCTGCGGCCCAACATGCTACTCTGGTGGCCCTCCCTAATACCGGGCCCGTTTCCATCTCAATCCGATGAGGAAAACTATGAATTCATGCAATCTGCAGACTGCCATAGTGGCAGCTCGGCCATTTAAGAGTAAGTTAACGTGCTCGAAGCTCTTCGCATGTATGGGCTTGGCGATTGGCCTTGCGGTAGCCCCGTCAGCAGCAAAGGCCGATTCTTATACATTCTCGTTTAGCGGTGGAGGCCTTAGCGGCTCCGGTATTATCGTCGTTTCGAATACAGCCGTTCCTGGAGTTCCGGGTGGGTATCAGATTACTGGAATCAATGGGACTTTCTCGGATGCAAATGCGGGTTTCACGGGTGCGATCACAGGATTGCAGACGACATCGCTTCCATCGAACATCAACCCTGACGGTACCTTCCTGCCTCCCGGCTCACAGGCGGCTGGCTTTCCATTTTCCTTTGACAACCTGTTCTTTCCAGGTGGAAACTCGCCTGCTGTATGCCCTCCTCCCGCGCCGGGTGACCCGGAGCCTCCCTATCCTTTTGGTGGCGGCCTGTTTGATATTTATGGGCTGTACTTTAACGTAGAAGGCGGCTACAGCGTCGATCTGTGGAGCAATGGCGTGGTTCCCCAACTTGGTTTGACCTACGGCGTAGGTGATGCGCTGAATGGAACTGTGCTCAATACCTTTGCCGAACCGTTTTCGGGGGATAGCGTCGATGTGACCACGGCACCAACTCCTGAGCCCGGTTCTCTGTTGCTGCTGGGTACGGGGCTGATTGGTTTGATGGCTCCGCTCAGACGCAAGTTCAAGATGTAGTTTTTTTGGTATCGGTTGTCGTGAAGAAGCGGGTGCGTTTTTTGTGCCCGCTTCTTGTTTGCTTTGAGTTATTTGGCTTCGAAGAGAGTGGGTAGGGCTTGGGTGGCGGGGCCTAGGATGATCTGGTCGAAGGCGTCGGCGTTGGAGGGTTCTTCGGGGCCGATGTAGATGGTGCGGATTCCGTGCTGGTTGGCGATGTGGACGAGGCCAGCCGCGGGGTAGACGGAGCCGGAAGTTCCTACGACGAGAAGGATGGTGGAGCGATCGAGCTGCTCGTAGATGGTGTCCATGTCGAGGGGGATTTCGCCGAACCAGACTATGTGGGGGCGGATGGGAGCGTTGCATTTGCCGCAGGTGGGAAGATTTTCCGGATCTTCGTAGAAGGACTGGTCGGGAAAGGGTTGGTTGCAACGGACGCAGCGGGATTGGAAGAGACTGCCGTGCATATGGTGGATACGGTGGGAACCGGCGCGTTCATGGAGGTCGTCTACGTTTTGGGTGCAGAGGTAGAAGCGGTCGCCTAGTTGCTGCTCGATTTGGGCGAGGGCAAAGTGTGCGGCGTTAGGTTCGGCGGCTAACGCATTGCGGCGGCGCATGGAGTAGAAGTTCCAGACGAAAGCTGGGTTGGCTTGCCAGGCTTCGGGGGTGGCTACTTCTTCGACGCGGTGGCCGTTCCATAGTCCGCCGGAGCCTCGGAAGGTGGCTAGACCGCTCTCGGCGGAGATTCCGGCTCCGGTGAGAACGAAGAGGCGATCGGTAGAGGTGAGGTGCATGGTGGTAACGGTGCGGTTACGGAGAGACGACGTGGAATTCTTCGACGTCGTTGGCTAGCGATTGGTGCCAGCCGCCGATAGGAGTGACGTTGGCTTCGGCTTGTTGGGGTGCGTCCGTGGGGCCCCAGGTGTGGGGATCGTAAGGATAGACAGGTGTGTTGGCTTTGAGGACGGGATCGACGATGCGCCAGGCCTCTTCGACATAATCCTGCCGGGCAAAGAGGGTCGAGTCGCCGGTGATGGCGTCGGTGAGTACGCGCTCGTAGGCTTCCATCTCTTCGGGGCGGGTGTAGCGGCAGGCTTCGAGCTCTACGAGTGAGCGCAGACCGTTCTCGTCGGGTGCGGCGACGGAGACGGCGAGAGCAATGGTCATCTCGGGTCCGATGCGGAAACGCATGTAGTTCTGCGGTCCGGGGTCGGTGAGGTTTGTCGCCGGGGGACGGCGCATGCGGGCGATGAGCTCCGTGTAGGTAGAGGGCATGTTTTTGCCGGAGCGGATGTAGAAGGGGACACCGTCCCAACGCCAGGATTTAATTTCGAGACGAAGAGCGGCGAAGGTTTCGGTGGTGGAGTCGGGGGCGACGCCTTTTTCGTTTTTGTAGCCATTGAATTGGCCACGGACGAGATTGGCAGCTTCTATGGGTGGGATCGATTTGAGGACTTTTACTTTTTCATCGCGGATGGCGTCGCTGTCGCGGCGGGCGGGGCATTCCATGGCGACGCTGCTCATGATCTGGAAGATGTGGTTCTGAATAACGTCGCGGATGGTGCCGGTGTTGTCGTAGAAGGCTCCCCGACCCTGGATGCCGAAGTCTTCGGCCATGGTGATTTGGACGCTCTCGATGTAATCGCGGTGCCAGAGGGGTTCCAACACGGAGTTAGAGAAGCGGAAGGAGACGATGTTGTGGACGGGGCCCTTGGCGAGATAGTGGTCGATGCGGAAGATCGAGGACTCGGGGAAGGCGGAGAGCAGGATGCGGTTGAGCTCCTGCGCGGAGGCGAGATCGTGGCCGAAGGGCTTTTCGACGATCATGCGTGCGCCTTTGGCGGAGCCAGACTTAACGAGTTGCTCGACGACTTCCTCGAAGAGCGATGGCGGAATGGCGAGGTAGTGCGCGGGATGCTGGGCGTTGCCGAGCTGTTTACGGACTTCGGTGAAGGTGGCGGGGTCAGCGTAGTCGCCGTCGACGTAGCGGAGGAGCGATGAGAGCTTTTGCCATGCGTCGGGGTCGACACCGCCGTGCTGGGTGATGGAGTCCAAGGCTCGGGCTTTGAGCTGGTCGAGATTCCACCCGGCTTTGGCGACGCCGATAACCGGAATGTTGAGGGTGCCGCGTTTGACCATGGCTTGCAAGGCGGGGAAGATTTTTTTGTTGGCGAGGTCGCCGGTGGCGCCGAAGAAAACGAGAGCATCGGAGTGGGTCGCGGGCGAAACTGTGGATTGAGGGTTGTTCAAAGGCCATCTCCTGTGTGGCTTGCAGTTTACTTCGTCACGGGCTTTTCGAGGTGGCCGCCGAATTCATAGCGCATGGCGGAGAGGAGTTTGTCAGCATAGTCGGCGTCGCCGCGCGAGCTGAATCGCTCGTAGAGAGCGGCGGTGAGGACGTGGGTGGGAACGCCTTCGTCGATGCCAGCCTTGATGGTCCAACGGCCTTCGCCTGAGTCGGAGACGCGGCCGCTGAACTTCGAGAGCTGGGAGTCTTCGGCCAAGGCTGAAGCGGTGAGGTCGAGTAGCCATGAGGCGATGACAGAGCCGCGACGCCAGACTTCTGCGATGGCTGGGAGATTGAAGTCGTATTGGTAGTGCTCGGGGTCGCGGAGGGGTGTGGTTTCGGCGTCGATCTCGGCGGTGTGCTTGCCGATGTTTGCGCCTTTGATAACGTTGAGGCCTTCGGCGTAGGCGGCCATCATACCGTACTCGATTCCGTTGTGGACCATCTTGACGAAGTGGCCTGCGCCGCTGGGGCCGCAGTGGAGATAGCCCTGCTCGGCTGTGCCTCCGAGTTTGTCCCCGCCGGGGGTGCGGGGGATATCTCCGATGCCGGGGGCGATGGTTTTAAAGATGGGGTCGAGATGCTGGACGGCGGTATCGGGGCCACCGATCATGAGGCAGTAGCCGCGCTCGAGGCCCCAGACTCCGCCGCTGGTGCCTACGTCGACGTAGTGGAGGCCTTTGGAGGCGAGGTCTTTGGAGCGGCGAATGTCGTCGATGTAGTAGGAGTTGCCGCCGTCGATGAGGATGTCGCCGGATTCGAGGTGAGGGGCGAGTTGTGCGAGGACTTGGTCGACGACTCCGGCCGGGACCATGAGCCACATGGGGCGAGGAAGGGTGAGCTTACTCACCATGTCTCCGAGGGAGGATGCGCCGGTAATTCCCTTCTCTTTTGCAAGCTCTGCGACGGCTTGTTGCGAGTGGTCATAGACGACGCATTCATGGCCGTGCGCTACCAACCTGCGAACCATGTTGGCACCCATTCTGCCGAGACCGATCATTCCAAGTTGCATTGGCTGCTCCTGTATGGAAGATGCAAAGTGCCTTCGCTTCATTCTAGTGATGGTTTTGAAGAGAGCAAATCGCGGAGAAACGGCGAAGGCCGGCGGAGTCTGCCGGCCTTTGCATTGATGGTAGCGATTTGGATTAGAAGGAGGGGATTTGCTGGGGGACGTAAGTTGAGCCGCCGAGGTCGGACTCTTTGACGCCGAATACCCAGAACTGGTTGGGGTTGCTGTTGGGAACGTCGTTGTAGTTTTGAAGGAAGTCGTTGTCGTTGGCGACCCAGAAGGTGTGAACCTTGACGCCATCGACGACAACATCAGGTCCGAATGCGGTGCCTTCGATCTTGGCTGGGATCTGGTCGGAGGTAATGCCGCCGGCGTTCAGAGCGGCGACGATATCGAGGAAGAGAGTCTTCTTGAGGGGGTGGGTCTGGGCTTCGGAGCCGGTCATGTTGCTGATGTCCGTCGCGCCCTGAAGATCGATCTTGAAGATCTGTTTGATCTTGGCTTTTTCTCCGGGGGCGTCTGCGAGGCCTTTGCCGTCACGCTCGTCGACGAGGAACTCGTGGTTGTTAAGGGCAACGATGTCGCTGACACCAGAGCCGGTGGTGAGGACGTATGGATACTCGTGGGTGGTGCGGCCAGAGAGGATATCAATGGTGACGATGCGGAGGAGGTTGGGTGCGCCACTGTTGGCGTCCTGAATGAGCGCATTCTGCACGATGCCGACGAGGGTACGTCCGTCAGGGGTGATGGCGAGGCCTTCCATACCTTTGTTGGCGACGCGGCCGCTGGTGTTGTTGGAGATTTCGGTGGCTCCCATGGAAGAGAGGGTGCTGACGAAGAACTTGTCTGGAAGCTGGAAGGTGCGAATGCGGAGACCGCTGAAGCGGAGGAACTGGTAGACGTAGGGACCGTATTCGTCGGAGATAAAGACGCTGAGGCCGTCGTTGGAGACGCGGATGCTTTCAGGGTCGAGACGGGCGTCGCGTGGGTCTCCGGAGGTTTGATCGATATCGAAGTTGTCGGAGCGGCCGGTGAAGAAGTGCTGGAGGAAGTTATTCTGCTTGGGTTCGCCGGAGCCGACACCAAGACCGATGCCAGAGCCGTAGACGAGCGGCGTGAGATTGAAGAGAAGCGTGGTCGCTTCCAGTTCAGGTTCGATGGTGTAGGGCAAGCCGGTTCCTTTGTTGGCCTTGAGGTTCATCTTGATGGTGTGGAAACGATTGATGTAGCTGACGGTGTCGTCGATGCTGGAGTCAAAGGGGACGGCGTTGGGGCCGCGGTCGGGTACGGCGATGAACTGATCGCCGGAGATGTGGGCGATTCCAGAGCCGAAGCCTCCAAGTAGATTTGCTGGAGCGCCATTTTCGAGAGTGCCCTTGAGACCGGAGAGGTCGGCGTAGGAGCCGGCTCGGCTGGCAGTGAGTGTGCCTTTCGCAATAAGTGCGGGTTGTTGCGCAATAGCGGGTTGAATGGTGAGAACGGCAACGGATGCGGCCATGAGGGCGGGTGCAAGAAAGCTTTTTTTCACGCGGAAGATCCCTTCTGATTGGGCGGTGGAGGAACGCAGCAATCGTAAGGAAGTGAGTGAATCTGGAGTTGAAGGGTTTGTGAATTTTGCGGGAAAGATGTGCAGAGGATATGCGGGAACGCAACAGAGCCACTCACGATGAAACTGTGAGTGGCTCTGGTCGGAATAGTTTTTGATGCAGTAGTGGCTTTGGTTAGCTGCGCAGTTATTCGCCAAAGTTGACAGATTCGATGCCGAGGAATTCGGCTGCCTGGCCTAGCTCTTCTTCGATGCGGAGGAGTTGGTTGTACTTGGCGATGCGATCGGTGCGGCTGGCGCTGCCGGTTTTGATCTGGCCAGCGCCGGTGCCTACGGCCAGGTCGGCGATGAAGGTGTCTTCCGTTTCGCCGGAGCGGTGGCTGATGATCGAGGTGTAGCCGAAGCGGCGGGCTAGTTCGATGGCTTCGAGGGTCTCGGAGACGGTGCCGATCTGGTTGACCTTGATGAGGATAGAGTTGGCGACCTTCTTTTCGATGCCGTCGCGCAGGCGGAGGGTGTTGGTGACGAAGAGGTCATCGCCTACGAGCTGAACTTTGTCGCCGAGGATCTTTGTGAGATGCGCCCAGCCGTCCCAGTCGTCTTCGGCGAGGCCGTCTTCGATGGAGACGATGGGGTATTGGCGGACCCAGGATTCCCAGTAGGCTGCCATCTCGGCGGAGGAGAGCTCGCGCTTGTCGGATTTTTTGAAGACATACTTGCCGGTGTCCTTGTTGTAGAACTCGCTGGAGGCGGGGTCTAGGGCGATGGCGATGTCTTCACCGGGTTTGTATCCTGCGAGCTGGATGGCTTCGAGGATGAGGTCGACGGCTTCGTCGTTGGATTTGAGGTTGGGAGCGAAGCCGCCTTCGTCGCCTACGGCGGTGTTGTAGCCCTTCTTCTTGAGGACGCCTTTGAGGGTGTGGAAGGTTTCGGTGCCCCAACGGAGTGCGTCGGAGAAGGTTTCAGCACCGACGGGCATGACCATGAACTCCTGGAAGTCGACGTTGGAGTCGGCGTGGGAGCCGCCATTGAGGATGTTCATCATGGGTGTGGGCAGGAGGCAGGCGTTGACGCCGCCGAGATAGCGGTAGAGCGGGAGCTTGAGGGCTTCGGCAGAGGCGCGGGCGCAGGCCATGGAGACGGCGAGGATGGCGTTGGCGCCCAGCTTGGATTTGTTCTCGGTGCCGTCGATGGAGATCATGGTGGCGTCGATGAGGCGCTGGTTGGAAGCGTCCATACCGGCGAGCTCTGGGGCGAGGATGGATTCGACGTTTTCTACGGCTTGCAGGACACCTTTGCCGAGGTAGTGCTCTTTGTCACCGTCGCGAAGTTCTACGGCCTCGTGCTCGCCGGTGGAGGCTCCGCTGGGAACGGCGGCGCGACCCTTGGCTCCGCCGTCGAGGATGACGTCGGCCTCAACGGTTGGGTTTCCGCGGGAGTCGAGGATTTCGCGTGCGTGGATAGAGACGATCTCGGTCATGTTGCTCCTATTGTTTTGGCTGGAGGGATGTTGGGCGACGACGCGGTGCATCAGGCGCTCGTTGAGCTTGGGTCGGCGGTCGACGGGTACGGTGCGTCCACCTAGTGAAGCGATTGATTGCACCAGATTTCTGTCGGACGAACTCACCAGATGGATTTTAGCAAAGGGATTTGAGGACTGGCTGAATGGGGGATGAATCTGACGGCGCGACCACGGATTGTCGCGGATCTGCTCGGATTTAAGAACGAGCAACGGCAAGGGCGAAGACAAATACAGGGATCCTTCGCTGCGCTCAGGATGACGACGGGAGATGATCCAGAGTTTTAGCTAAGTTCTTAGAGGGTGCTGGCGGGGCGGGTTCTGATGTAGATTTCGCCGGCGATCCATGTGATGGTGAAGCCGATCCAAAAGGCTATTCCGAAGAACTGGTGCGGTTGGAGGTGGGTTAGGCGGGAGGTCGCGAAGAAGATGCCCATGACGGGGCGGGTGGTCGCGATGCCGAGGAGGACTGCGAAGGCGCGAGTCATCCATGCCCGGTGCTGGGAGATGTTGCCGCGCAGCCAGAAGATGTAGGACCGGGCGAGGGAGATGGCGAAGAGGGTGTCGAAGACGAGAACGGCGGTGACTTCGATGGTGCCGCCGATGGGGTGGGTGTTCATGACCATGGCTGTAAGGGCGGTAAAGGCTCCGAGCGCGAAGAGGATTTGGGTGATGCGGTAATGGGCAATGGTGTGGTGTTGGCGGATGCCTGGGGAGAACCAGAAGGGTAGGAGGAGTACGAGGCAGAGGGCAGGAAGGATGTGCAGGAGGGTTATGGTGCGGTGGGCTGTGAAGACGGTGTCCATTGCCGCAAGGTCGGGGGTACGCGGAGTGGCGGGAGGGGAGAGAAGAACGAAGGTTCTGCGGAGAACTGCGGCGGTGGCTATCGTGCAGAGGATAATGAGGGTGACCCAGGGCAGCTTGGTCTTCTTTGCTGCCTGAAGGGTTTCGGTAGGCATATAATCACCTCGCGAAGAATGGTACGCAAGTGTTGGCAGGGTCGGTTCCCTGCCGTGATTTTGTTCCTTGCGGCGCGATGGAGCTTCTAACCTTTCTTTAGATGGGCGCGCCGCGTGCGCTTGTATGTCTATCGAGAACTTTAGAGGAATTCTGCCATGAAGATACAGATCGCTACCGCTGCACTTGTATTCGCTGCTGTTCCCGCTTTCGCACAGACGAGTGGGGTTTCGAATCCTGAGCCTGCTGTCATTACAGCGACTGATGATACGGCGACTCCGCAGGCTCCGGCTGCTGAGACAGGACGGCGGCCGTTGACGGCTAAGCCTCAGGCGGGGACTCCGGTGGCGGCTCCTGCTCCTGAAGCTGCGACGTCGGGCGAAGTTTATGGATCTTTTGTTCCTTATAAGGGCGCGCCTGCCACGGTTGCGAAAGAAGTTGCTCCAGATGGCGATCTAGATGGACAGATTGTGACCAGTGTTGAGGAGCGTGAGGGTGAACTGCGCGAGGGTACGATGCTGCGGGTGAATATGGTCGATGGGATTTCGACCGAAAGCACACAGCCGGGCTCGAAGTTTACCGCTCAGATTGTGGAGCCCGTGGAGAAGGGTGGGCGGGTGATTATCCCGATTGGCGCTGTGTTGGATGGGCAGGTGACTGAGGTTCGCAGCGGTAAGAGGATTTCCGGTGGAGCGATGCTGCATCTGGAGCCGCGGAATATTACGCTGCCGGATGGGACGCACTATGTGGTCCATGCGCAGTTGATCGATGCGACACGGAGCGACTTCAAGGTCGATGGTGAAGGTACGTTGAAGAAGCGTGAACATCCGAAGGAGACGCTGGCGGTGATGTCGCTTGCGACGGGAAGTTCGGCGGTAGCTGGGGCGATGATTGGCGGCGGCGTGGGTGCTGTGGTTGGTGCTGGGATCGGCGCCGGGGTGAGCACTGTCATGTGGCTGAAGCAGGATCGGCAGGCTACGCTGGATAAGGATTCGCGGTTGGTGTTTATGTTGACCGCGCCGATGGTTCTTACGCCGCTGAGCAATGGCCCTGCCGGACCGACGACTGGGCAGTAAGCTGGTCGCAGGGACTGAACTATATCCATAAAAAAGCTGGGTGATCGATGTCGGTTGCGGCGCGGACGATGCGTTCGTAGATGTGTGCGCCGTTGCTTCCGTTGGTAAAGATGACGATGCCTGATCGCGTGGCAGGGTGTGCGAGCAGGAAGTTTTTCCATGCGCCGTTGTCGCCCCATTGCCAAAGGAAGGTTTGTTCTTCGGCTTGCTCGATGCCGAAACCGAGGCCCCAGGAAAGTGCGCTGTTGATGCGAATGGCTGGGGTTTCCATTGCGCTGCGTGTTGCTGGGGATAGGCCGATGGTGTGGTGTGGATCGAGGAGTGTGGTGAGAAAGCGCGTGTAGTCGCCTACGGTAGTAAGAAGGGTGGCGGCGGCGTTGGGGACGATGTCGTCGGGCGGGGGCGGTGCCGTAGTTTTCGATTGCTGCATCATCGCCTGGACAATGCGGGCGTGGTTCCAACTGGACAGAGGCAGATTGCTGCTTTGGATAACGGCGAATAGGGCCGCTCGGGACTCGGTGTTGATTTGGGGCTCGTCGCGGTAGTGGCCAGCGACGAAGTGGTCTTTTGCGGTGGCGCTCCAGAGGTAGGTGGACGAGGTGATCGAGAGCGGCGTGAAGAGATTTGTTTCGATCCAGGCTTCGAAGCCGATGCCGGTGATGGTTTCGACGACACGCTGGAGATGATAGAAGCCCTCGCCGGAGTATCGAAATTTTGTGCCGGGAGTGAAGGACGGAAGGAGGGGGTCTTTTGCGTTGTTGCGCCAATTCGGCAGGCCGGAGGTATGGGAGAGGATGTGGCGGGCGGTGACACGATCGCCATCGGGACCGGTGATAGGATCGTCGGAGAGATATTGATTGAGAGGGCGGTCGAGGTCGAGCTTGCCCGCGTCGGCAAGACGGAGGACGGCAAAGGCGAAGGGTTGTTTACCGAGTGAGGCGGCTGGGAAGAGGGAGTCTGGGTTGATGGGGGTCTTTGTGGTTGCGTTGGAGACACCGGCGTAATACTGCCATAGAGGCTGTCCGGCGCGGACTACACCTATGCCGATGCCAGGAACATCTGCGAGTTCCATGAGGTTTGGGACAGCGGCCAGGAACTTTGGACTGGGTGGGCGAACGCCAACGTAGTTTTGGTTGGCGGGTGTGTCCATGTTTCGGATAGATGGGGCGAAGAGAGCGGCGGCGGCGGTCTTGGCGAAGGCACGGCGGTTCATTCGGAGGCTCGCTGGGGAAGATCGTGCGTCAGAAGGATTTACGCGCTGTGATGGTGAAAGTTCCCTATAGTAAGTTTTGCTCGGGTGGACATTAGAGAAACAGGCAACTGTGACGACAAATGGAGGAATTCTTCCCCTTCGACTTCGCCCAGTGTCAGAATGACGTCAGTGGATGGAGGATTCTTAGCTAGTTGCGGACTTGCGCTAAAAGGCGCTTCCAGTTTTTCTGGTTGCGGCGGTAGCTTTTTTTGAGGTCTTCGAGGATGCGCTCGAAGTCGGTGTGGCCGCTTAGCTTACGCCAGGCAGGGTTTTTGGAGAACCAGGGGTAGTTCTCGTTGCCGAGGTAGATGGCGCGGCGGAGCCAGTGGAGGGCTTCGGATTCGTCTCCGTCGAGGGCGAAGTAGGTGGCGAGGCGGTAGGCCATCTCGCTGTCGGCTTCGGCGGCGGAGAGGGTTTCGTCGACGATGAATGTGGCGGCTTTCTCGCGGTCGCCTAACTGGACGTAGCAGAGGGCGATGGTTGGGAACACGATGCGCATGGATGCGTCGTCGCGGATGACGTTTTCGAGGGTCTCGATGGCCTTAGGGAGATCGCCAGTACGCATCTGCTGATAGCCGCGGGAGATGCGGAGCATGGGCTGCTTGGGTTCGAGGGTGAGGCCCTTTTCGATCTCGTCGGCGGCTAGCTCCATCTGATTTTGGTATTGGTAGACGCGGGCGCGGTGGTTGTAGATCATGGCCGCGTTGGAGGGGTTCATGCGAAGCGATGCGTTGAATTGGTCGAGGGCTTCCTCGTACATGCCGTCAATGCGGAGAGTTTGGCCGGCGACGAGGCGGACGTTCCAGTCGTTGCCTGCGGTCTGGAGGAGGTTTTCGATGCCGTGGCGGGCGGACTCTTTTTCGCCGCGCGAGAGGAGCATGTAGACGCGGTATAGATTGGCTTCGACGGAGCCGGGGTCGAGTTGGAGGGCTTTGTCGAAGGCGCGACGGGCTTCGAGGACGTGCATCTGGCCACCGAGACCGTGGCGGGTGTACTGGAGGTGTGTGATACCCAGGCCGGACCAGCCGGGGGCGTAGTTTTCGTTTTGTTTGGTGACGGACTCAAAGAGTTCGCGCGCGCGGTCGAGATCGTCGCGGCTGCCGGTGCGGGTCATAAAGGAGGAGAGTGTGGCTCGGGCTTGCAGATACTCTTCGGAAAGGTCTTCGGTAAGAGATGGTGCGACGGAGGCGGTGCGTTGGTTTTCCTGCTGGCCTTGCAGGTCGCCGAAGCCCTGGAGGGTGCTGAAGACTTCGTTACAGATTTCGGATTGGACGCTGACGAGATCGAAGGAGGCTACGTTGATGGAGCCTCCGGCGCGGACGCTTTGGCTGGCTACATCGAGAAGTTGCCAGTTGAGGTCGAAGCCTTTGTCGGAGCGGAGAAAGTTTCCGGCGAGGACGAAGTTGACGAGGAGTTTCTTTCCGATGCTAAGAGGGTCGAGCTGTTGGGTCGCGACCGTCATGAGAGAGCTTGACGGGCGGACTACAAGGGATGGCATGCGGGCGAGACGCGCGGCGATAGCGTCGGCCAGGGCGTAGCCGTAAAGCGGGGCGACGTCGGCGGGGCCGTAGTTGATGAATGGGAGAACGACGATGCTGTCGCTCTGCTTGCCTGTGGCGGTGGTGCCGGACTCGCGGAAACGTTCGGCGAGCATGGAGAGAATGCCGGTTGTGCGTTTTTCTTCTTCGGGGGTTTCGCGGGCGACGCGGTTTTGCGAAGGGAGGAGAGACAGGGATTCGCTGCCAGCCATGAGGGTGGAGTCTAGCTACATGGAGCGCATGATGGTTTTGAGGCTCTCGCGGATATCGGCTGCGGAGGCATAGCGGGCGGAGGGCTGCTTTTCCAGACAGCGGAGGATGACGCTTTCAAGCTCGACTGGGAGGTCGGGATTGATGTTGCGGAGTGCGGGTGGGTCGGCGAATTGGATGGCGCGGATGCTTTGGAACTCTGGGGCATCGGGACGATGAAAGGGATGGCGAGCGGTGGCGAGTTCGTAGAGGATGAGGCCGAGGGCGAAGATGTCGGACTGGACGCTGGATTGGCCAGTGACGAACTGCTCGGGTGCCATGTAGGCGATGGTGCCGCCGCGGGCGGTGTAGGTGGCTCCGGGTGCGGGTGGGTTGCGTTTGCTGGCGGGGCCGGCGGGATCGAAGTCGGTCTGGTCGGGGGCGAGGCGGCGAGCGAGGCCGAAGTCGAGGATTTTGACCAGGCCGCCGTCGGTGAGCATGACGTTGGCGGGCTTGAGGTCGCGATGGAAGATGCCGAGATTGTGGGCGGCGGCGAGACCGTCGGAGATCTGGATGCCAGCTGAGAGAACTAGCTCCAGGCTGGAGGGGCCCTCGGCGATGATCTTGTCGAGAGATTTGCCGGGGATGTACTGCATGACGATGTAGGCTTCGGTGTTTTCGGGATTGTCACCGGACTCGTCGGTGGCCTCGCCGACGTCGTAGATGGCGCAGACGTTGGGGTGGTCGATCGCGGAGGCGAGGCGGGCCTCGCGAAGTTGCGTGGCGCGCATCTGCTCGATGGTGAGGTTGCCGCGTTTGAGAAGCTTGAGGACGACAGGACGCTGGAGGAGGGTGTCGTTGGCAAGAAACACGACTCCGCTGCCGCCAGTGCCGATCTTGCGGACAAACTCGTACTGCTTGATTACGCGACGCTTCATGCTTTCATTATTGCAAGAGGAAGTGTGTGGAAGGTTTACAGAGCACTACAACTTATCCCTCGTCACTATTGCGAAGCACCGAAAAAATCCAATCGTAAGAACTCAAAATCTCATCTTCGAGTTCGTCATAAGCAGCGTGGTATCGGTGAATGTGCGGGACAGGAAGTTTCAGCGAGTCCCTCTCTTCTAGCGAATGGCGCGATAGAACTTGCTTGAACTTCTCAAGATCGCCGTAGGCGTAGATTATGTCATGGCGGTCATACACCACCATAGAAGACGAGTCAGTGGAAGCGATCCAAAGCGAGTGCCGCCCATCTTCTTCTAAAAACCGCCGAAATCGATTCAGAAAAGATTGCACATGATCTGCATCGAGCGGTTCGGGAGATTGATAGCGTCCGGCCATTCCTCCTCCTCGAGGAACTACCAGTACGTACAAAATCCCAAAAGGGCCGTCCATAGTTGACATGAGATCGATCAGAAGCTCTGTCTGCTTTTGACGGGGCGCTATGGCTAGCCGGTTAGGTCCAGTCGTCTTTTCTTGTACCCAGATATCTGGATAAGTGAAGTCGAGTTCTTCATCCGAAACAATGTGACCAAACTTTACGTAAGGTTCAGTCATTTATTTAGTGGCGGGGGCCTGCGGATTTTTCCCACGGGCGGGGGTTGACGGGATCGTCTTGCCACTTCTGGCGGCGGCCTACCAGGAACATGATGAGGCCGAAGAGGAACATGAGGGCGCCCCATGTGAGGTTGATGTTGATGCCCATCGAGCGCTGGTAGATTCCCGTGTTGCGGGTGATGAAGCCGAAGATGCTCATGATGCCGCCGATGATGATGAAGATGAGGCCTAAGGGGATGCGAATGTCGAGTCCCATGGGTTTCCTTTTTTGAAACAACTGCAACTGCAAAGACAAAAGCGAAATACAGGGATCCTTCGCTTCACTCAGGATGACGACGTAGAACAAACAACAACGAGGAAGAAGAATAAGCAACAACGACGACGTGGAACAAACAACGACAACGACGAAGAACAAACAACAACGACGACAATTACTGACGATCAGGCAAAGACCAAGTTGAGGATTACCAGTACGACGAGGACCGCGACTGCGAGGGTTGCGGGTTTCTGATACCAGCTTAGATGATGTTCGACCGGCTTGGGGGTTAGAGAGTAAACGAGGCCTACCAGCTCCTGCTCCTCGCGAGGCTTAGTCATAAGACTGACGACGACTGTGACGATGGTGTTGACGGAGAAGGCGAAGATGGAGGTCCAGAAGTTCTGTGCCATCTCGCTGGGGTAGTGGTGCAGGACGGCGATCCAGCCGCCGTGGATGCCGGTGGCGACGTCGTCGGGCAGGGTGAGGCCGTGGTGGAGGAGCGCGGCTCCGGTGCCAGCGAGCAGGCCTGTGAATGCTCCGTGGCCGGTGGTGCGCTTCCAGAACATGCCGAAGAGGAAGGTGGCGAGCAGGGGCGCGTTGACGATGCTGAAGACGAGTTGGAGCGCGTCCATGATGTTGTTGAAGCTGGTAACGGCGTAGGCTGCGCCGATGGATAAAACGATGCCGCCGACGGTGGCCATGCGGCCCATCCAGAGGTAGTGCTGGTCGGTGGCGCGCTTGTTGATGTAAGCCTGGTAGATATCGTAGGTCCAAACGGTGTTGAAGGCGGTGACGTTGCCAGCCATTCCAGACATGAAGCTAGCGAGCAGGGCGGTGAGGCCGAGGCCGAGGATGCCGGTCGGGAAGAAGTGGAGGAGCATGACCGGGATGGCGAGGTCGTAGTTATAGACAGGGTCGCCGTGGGTGTCGAGGACGGGCTGGCCGCTGAGGGGGTCAGTTTTGACGGGGATGAGGCCCTTGTTAGTGGGGACGCTTGCGGGAGCGACGGTCCCGTTGAGACTCTGCGTGGTGACGGTGGGAGTGGTGACGTGATGGGTAACGAGAGGAATGCTGACGGCGATGATGCCCGGCAGAATGACGATGAAGGGGAAGAACATTTTGGGAATTGCGGCGATGAGAGGAACGCGGCGGGCGGAGAGCTCGGAGTCTGCGGCCATGGCGCGCTGGACGACGAGGAAATCGGTGCACCAGTAGCCGAAACTAACAACGAAGCCGAGGCCGACGACGAGGCCGAAGCTCTCGACGCCGAGGGTGTTGGTGGAGGCGTGTCCCATGCCGCGCCAGGAGTGGACCATGTTGGCGGGGAGGGTATGCTTGATTCCCTGCCAGCCGCCTACGTTGCGGAGACCGATCCAGACTAGGGGAAGAAAGCCGGCAACGATGAGAAAGAACTGCAGTACTTCGTTATAGATAGCGCTAGTGAGGCCGCCGAGGAAGATGTATCCCAGGACGATGAGCGCAGAGAGAATGATTGAGACGTGAAAGATGTATGCGTCGGGGATGATGCCGCGAAAGAGGCCGAGTGTCTGGATGAGCAGGGCCATGGCATACATCGAGATGCCGGAGCTGAAGACGGTCATGAAGGCGAAAGAGAAGGCGTTGAGGGCGCGGGTCTTCTCGTCGAAGCGCATGCGGAGGTATTCGGGAACGCTGCGGGCCTTGGATCCGTAGTAGAAGGGCATCATGAAGATGCCGACGAAGATCATCGCGGGGATGGCGCCAATCCAATAGAAATGGCTGGTGACGATGCCGTATTTGGCACCGGAGGCGGCCATGCCGATGACCTCCTGGGCGCCGAGATTGGCGGAGATGAAAGCGAGACCGCAGACCCAGGCTGGGATGGATCGCCCAGCGAGGAAGAAGTCGTTGCTGGTCCGCATGTACCGCTTGAGAGCGAAACCGATGCCCAGAACGAAGGCGAAATAGACCAGCATGATAAGCCAGTCGACGATGGATAAGGTCACGGGCACCCTTGGAAAGGCAGTGGATTAATAGGTACTCTGGCCAACTCTAAATCGTTTATACCCCTCCGTCCAGCAGGGGTGGAGGACCTGAAACCAATTTTTTGAAAGGCTGGGGAAACTCATCGGGGCTGACCTTGCATCCAACGGGGCATTGCATGCAGGGTTAGCCTGCAGTACAACTTGCGTGAACTTTGTGTCAGGGTTTGTTCGAACTTTGGACAGCGAAAAGAAGCTCTGAATGAACAATTGCAGAATTTTGGCAGCTTTTTCTTCCTTGGAGTACCGATCTGTGATGCCCGATACCCTTCTTCTTATTGACGATAATGCGATCCAGGCAGCCACGCGGCAGACGATTTTGAAGCGGGCCGGATACTTTGTTATTGCGGCGCTCAATCCTCAACACGCTCTGGAACAGTTTCAAACTGGGGAGTATCCTGCGGACGTCCAGTTGGTGATTACAGACCACATCATGCCTGGAATGAGTGGGGCGGACTTCGTTCGTGAGCTGCGCAAGTTATTCCCGAAGCTGCCGGTGCTGGTGATCAGCGGATTGGAAGAAGCTGAGGCCGAGTACGAGGGCATGAATGTTCTGTTCCGGTTAAAACCACTGCTTCCGGACCATCTGCTGGCCAGCGTGCAGAGCCTTATCCACTCCCACCAGGCCGAACCGGCGTAACGGTAGGGTCCGGTAAACGGTGCTTTATTGCTGTGAGAGCCTTTCCCTTGAGAGAATGAAGGGTAGAGGAATTCATGCGAACGCATCCTATGCCGGACTTCGGCAGTTTTACGCTGCTTCTGGCCTTGGCTTTGAGTGTTTATACGCTGGTTATCGGCGGAGTCGCGCTTTGGCGCGGAAGGACGACCACCGATAGCGGCGCGGGCCGGTTGGGTGAGACGGCGCGGCGGGCAGGAATTGGCAGCTTTGTTGCGCTGAGTTGCGCGGCATTTGCGCTGGTGTGGGCATCGTTTACGAACGACTACTCGGTCTCTTACATCCTGCACCATACGAATAAAGACCTGAATACGGCGTACAAGTTTTCGGCGCTGTGGTCGGGGCAAGAAGGCTCACTGCTGCTGTGGGCGTGGCTGCTGAGCGCGTATGGGTTTGTGCTGCGGATGCGGCATAAGGTGG
>Ga0206905_10040_pt2 | contig 35401 bp, 28 predicted proteins | sample Alteio_BWOrgHeat_43_FD_152940 | JGI IMG/M metagenome (GOLD analysis project Ga0206905, IMG submission 152940) | Enriched cells from forest soil in Barre Woods Harvard Forest LTER site, Petersham, Massachusetts, United States -... | ecosystem: Environmental > Terrestrial > Soil > Temperate forest >...
CGATCGACGGGCGCGAGGTGCGGGTGACGCATCCGGGCAAGCTTTATTTTTCTAAGCAGGTGAAGGTCTCGAAGGTGGATCTGGTGCGGTACTACCTTGTGGTGGCTCCGGGGGCGCTGCAGGGGATTCGTAATCGGCCTATTGTGCTGAAGCGGTTTGTGAATGGTGCGGAGGCGGAGCCGTTCTACCAGAAGCGTGCGCCGAGTGACAGGCCGGAGTGGATGCGAACGGTGACGCTGTCGTTTCCTTCGGGAAGGACGGCTGAGGAGATTGTTGTCGATGATGCCGCGGGGCTAGCTTGGATTGTGAACTTGGGATGCATGGAGCTGCATCCGCATCCGGTAAGGACGCGTGATCTGGATCATCCCGATGAACTGCGGGTGGATCTTGATCCGATACCCGGTGTTGGGTGGGAGGATGTGCGGCGTGTGGCTATGGAAGTGAAGGCGTTGCTCGAAGAAGTGGGTCTGCGTGGTTGGCCGAAGACGAGTGGGTCACGCGGCATGCATGTGAATGTGCGGATTGAGCCGCGATGGACTTTTACGGAGGTGCGACGGGCGGCGTTGGCGTTGTCGCGTGCGGTGGAACGGAGAGCACCGCAGCTTGCGACATCGAAGTGGTGGAAGGAGGAGCGGCACGGCGTGTTTCTGGACTACAACCAGAATGCGAAGGACAGGACGACTTGCTCAGCTTACTCGGTGAGGCCGCTACCGGATGCGCGTGTTTCGACGCCGCTTGAGTGGGATGAGGTGATGGAGTGCGATCCGGCGGAGTTTACCGTGTTCACGGTGCCGGAGCGGTTTGCGAAGAAGGGCGATCCACATGCCGAGATGGATGCTGCGGCAGGATCGCTCGAGGCGCTGCTGGAGATGGCGGCGCGTGATGAGGCGGAAGGTTTGGGCGATGCGCCTTGGCCTCCGCACTTTCGCAAGATGGAAGGTGAGGGGGCGAGGGTGGCTCCTTCGCGGGCGAAGTCTGCGGCGAAGAAGACAGGTGCGCGGGTTCCGAAGATGCCGTTGGTGGTGGTGGCGAATTCTACGGATAAGCAGGCAGCGTTGGAGGGGTTGGAGCGGTGGAAGGAGCGGCATCCGGATGCGGCGAAGATGCTCGCTGTGGATGATGTGCTGGTGGATTCGATGCGGGGGAGTTCTTCGACGTGGACGAGAATTCGTGTGAATCTGCGGCATGTGCCGGAAGAGATGCGGCCTGTGCAGGAGACGCCTGATCCGGATGATGATCCCACGCGGGCGTGGCGTGAGGCTCGGGCTGAAGGTGGTGAAGAGAAGCCGAAGAGGGTGCGGAAGAAGAAGGAATGAACTTCTTGTCTGCTACGCCTGATTTGGCGAGTACTTCATTTCAAGGTCAGGGCGGTTGGATGTTTTGGTTGATAGAGGCCAACCTCGCCTCCACTGGGAAGTTTGATCTTGGTGATGGAACCCCATCTTTGCTCCTGAACGGGAGAGCACTCGACGCCTCTGTTTGCGAGGGAGGCCATCTCGGCTTTCAGATCGTCGCACATGAGATAGAGCTCGTGAGCTCTGCTCTCGTCGGAGGGGTGGATTGCGGCTTCGGATGGCGGCAACGCGAAGATCAGCCAGCCATGACTGGCGTCGACGGATTTGAAGTGGAGCACATCTCGGAAGAATGCTCGGTCTGCGTCTGCGTCTTTGCTGTAGAGAACGATGTGAGCGCCAGAGATCATGGACTCCTCCAGAGAACTTCAGCGGCCAGTGGTGAAGATAGCGGCTAGCTCGTGTGGTGGGACGACTTCTAGTTGCGCGTAGGTGCATTCAGCGGGCGGTTTGTCGGTGCGCCAGCGGCGGAATTGTGACATGTGGCGGAAGCGCGTGCCTTGCATGTGTTCGTATGCGACCTCCACGACGAGCTCGGGACGGAGTGGTTGCCAGGAGAGGTCTTTGCCTTGGCTCCATCGGCTTTGGCCTCCGGGTATGCGTTGGTTTTCCGGGTTATCCATGTATTCGGCCCATGACTTCCATGGATGATTTTCTAATGCGTTGTGGCGGTACGGCTCGAGGAATTTGACCAGCTCGCGGCGCTTGGCCTGGGTGAAGCTGGCGCAGACACCGACGTGCTGGAGTGAACCTGATGCATCGTAGAGGCCAAGAAGGAGTGAGCCGATGGCTTCGTTCTCTGCGTCTTTATGCCAACGGAAGCCTGCGACGACGCAGTCGCAGTCGCGCTCGTGTTTGACCTTGAGCATGGTGCGCTTGTTGGGTTGATAGGTGTCGATGATGGGTTTGGCCATGACGCCGTCGAGACCTGCGCCTTCAAAGCGCTTGAACCAATCGCGTGCGGTCGCTGTGTCGCGTGTGGCGGGCGTGATGTGGATGGGTGGTGTGGCGGAGGCGAGGAGAGATTCGAGCTCGGCGCGGCGATGTTCGAATGGTTCATCGCATAGATTGTGGTCGTCGATGCTGAGGAGATCGAAGAAGACCACGGACGCGGGGATCTGTTGCGAGAGCAGCTTTACGCGTGAGGCTGCTGGATGGATGCGGAGCTGGAGGGCGTCGAAGTCGAGGCCGGTGGAGGCGGCGATGACGATCTCGCCGTCGAGCACGCAGCGCGGGGGGAGTTGCTTGAGGAGTGGATCGAAGAGCTCGGGGAAGTAGCGGTTGAGAGATTTTTGATCGCGGCTCTGGATCAACAGCTCATCATGGTCGCGGAAGATGAGCGCGCGAAAGCCGTCCCACTTGGGCTCGAAGATCCATTCGTTGTCGTCGGGGATGTCATCGACTCGCTTGGCGAGCATCGGGAGAACGGGCGGTTTGACTGCTGTGTTCACGCACCGATGGTACACCGGCTGCGATTATTTTTAGAGCCACGCGCTGATGAGGCGGCCTGCGGAGCCGAGGACTTTGAGGTTGTCGGTGCGGTTTGCGAAGTATCGGGCGTTGATCTCGGGCGAGCCGAGGTCTTCGATGTTGTGGAAGCTCGTGAACTCGGCGGCGATCTCGGGTGGCGTAAAGAAGAGCTGGAAGGGTTCGCCTGCGAGTTGAACGCGCGAGGCGAGGGAGTCGTGGGCGAGCTGCTCGAGAAATGGAAGGGCGGAGCGGGGTTGACCGTAGTCGAGGACAATGCCTGAGCCTGTAGGTTGGGCGGCGATGAAGCTGAGGGTCGCGCGGAAGGCAGGGAGCGTGAGGTAGGGAACTACGCCTAGCCATGCGAAGAATGTGGGCGTGTGGGGATTGAAGCCGGAGGCTAGAAGCTGCTCGGGAAGTGTTTCGTGTTCGAAATCGACGTGCGTGTAGGTGAGGTTTGCTGGAGCAGGCAGAGCGGTGGCTTCGAGGAGCTCGCGCTTCCATTGTTGGGTGGCGGGATGATCGACCTCGAAGACGTGGAGTTGCGCGTGCGGGTTTCTGTGGGCGAAGGTGTCGAGGCCAGCGCCGAGCAGAACGTACTGCGTGACGCCATTGGTGACGGCGCGAGCGAGCGAGTCTTCGGCGTAGCGGCTGCGTGCGACGAGAAAGGCTCGCAGTGCAACGGAGAATGGCTTGTGCAGCTTGGTCGCGGTCTTATGGACTTCGGGGAGATACTCATCGCCGAGGATGGGGACTGCGATCGGATCGTCGAGGACGAGCGGTTGCGTGTCGTAGAGTTGGTGAGCGGCGCGGCGCATGGCTACGCGCAAGGCTGTTCGCGATGGGGTGGCGGCTTGCATCTGTTATTAGGATAGCGAAGGTGAAGGCAAGCAATAAAAAGGTGACGCTACTTTGCTCGGGAACCAGTCATATACGTAGATGGATCCAAGGAAGAAGTAAAAGCCTACAGGGTCGGATAGGATTGCGTTATGGGTGAGTACGAGACCGAGCTGTCGAAGATTGTCGACCAGCTAAATCGCTCGGCAAATAGCGGACGGCTCAGCGAAAAAAGATCAATCGATCAACTCCTTGCAGTCGCCTTTCGGCGCAATGCCTCCGATGTCATTCTTGTGGCTGGTTCGCCCGTGACGTTGCGTGTGAACGGTGCGCTTGCCCCTGATACAGGCCCACCGCTTTCGGCCGAAGATATCCGAGGCATCCTGTTGCCGTTGCTTACGGCTGGCCAGTTGAAAGAGCTGCAAGAGAACAAATGTCTGGATTTTTGTTTCGTGCGTGGGTCGATAGGAAGATTTCGTGCCAACTTCCACCATCAACGCGGAACGCTCGCGGCTGCAATTCGCCTACTGCCCGAACAGGTTCCGTCACTTGAGTCACTCCATCTGCCTCCGGTACTTGCTATGTTGACAGAGCGGCGGCAAGGGCTGGTCCTGCTGACGGGGCCGACTGGCTGCGGCAAAACATCGACGCTCGCAGCGCTGGTTGACCGCATTAACGCTCGGCGCCGCGACCATATCATTACTATCGAAGACCCGATCGAGTATCAGCATACGAACCAGAGCTCGCTTGTGGAACAAATCGAACTCGGACACGATACGCCAAACTTCGCGCAGGCGGTGCGGGCGGTTTTGCGACAGGATCCGGACGTGATCATGGTTGGGGAGATGCGAGACAGCGAAACGATGGCCGCAGCCTTGACGGCGGCTGAGACCGGCCATCTGGTCCTGGCATCCATGCATACCAATGATGCGGCTCAGACGGTTTCGCGCATCCTCGATACATTTCCAACCGGACACCAATCGCAGATACGGCAGCAACTTTCATTGGCTCTTCTTGCGGTTATCTCGCAGCAGCTTCTTCCAGCGGCAAACGGGTCGGGGCGATATCCGGGGGTTGAGATTCTGGTAGCTACGCCCGCAACGCGAAATCTGATTCGCCGTGGAGACGACCACCAGCTTCGAGCAAGCATTGAGGTCGGACGTGCCGATGGCATGCTGACGATGGAGCAGTCGTTGGTAGAACTTGTTCGAGCGGGGCGTATATCCCGTGAAACGGCGCTTGCCCACTGTTATCATCCGGAGGACCTACGGCGGCATCTGGATGTTTAGTAGTTTCGGCTCCTGAAAAAATGGATGGTCGACCAGGGTCGAAGGCGGCGTTGCTCTCGTTGACGCGAACGCTTTCGGGCGAGTTGATCTCGCTCGGTATCCGCGTGAATGCTGTTAGTCCGGGGCCGATTTCGACGCCGCTCTACAGCAAGCTCGGACTGGCGGAGGCCGATTTGAAAGCCGTCGCGTCGCCTATCAAGGAGATGGTTCCGGCGAAGCGCTTCGGAGAGCCGAGTGAGGTTGCGCGAGCTGTCGTCTATCTTGCGTCGGATGAATCTGCGTTTACAGTGGGCAGCGAGATTCAGATCGATGGCGGGATGGGCAATATTTGAGGGTGGAGATGGACTAGTGCAAATGGGCCGGTGTTGAAGAGGGATTCGGCTTTCGAGTCGGGTCCTCTTCATCGGCTTGATCCTTCGAGCTGGCCGCAAGGGTCTTTACGTCTTTGGCAAAGTCAGTCCATTGCTCATTCATCCATTCTTGCTTGCTTTCAGAGAAAGAGAGATTGCACTGAGTCGATACAACAACCCAGTTCGTGTTGTCCGGTTTTCCGTAGATGGTTTGAGCGAAGGCAGCCTTATCAGGCGATGCCAGGACAAAGAACGTTCGGCACATGTCTGCCGCTTGTAAGTAGTGGTGCTCGTGGTTCAAAAGGCCGACAGCGACGCGCAAGGCCTGAAAGTAGGTGGGCCGCAGGAGAAGCGCGGTTTGCTCGTAGTTCACTGCGGAATCATTGTTGCCGAGTTTGGAGAGTTCGGTCCCAATGTTTCGCTTGACGAGGGGATTATCAGGGCTTTCGATCTCGGCCATTTGAAAGCGTCTCAGGGCTTCTTGAAATTTCAGCTTTTGCTGATCGCCTTCCTCTGTATTTCCTTCTCCTTCCGCGGCTACGCCCAGGTTGATCTGGAGGTTGGTGTCGGCCGGATACATTTTTACGAGGTCGCTGTATTGCTGATAGGCACCCTCGTAATCGGCGCTGTCCAGATCGTTGTCAGCGAGCGAACTCTTTGCGCGGTCGGAGACCTTGGGTGTGGGATTGCCCTGGAGCCCGTCCCGGAGTTTGAACCACAAGCACCGTACCGATCCTGAGAAGTGGCTGCAGATGTTCTGATAGGTTGCTACCTGTGTAGCCTGCATAGCCATGAGCCGGCTCTGAAGCTCTTCGTCTTCGGGGGGAACGTCAAGGCTGTTTTCGTGGGTCTTGTCGAGGTAGTAGATGTAGGCGAGGAAGAAGTAGGGCGTCGGATTGAGCGGCTCCGTGCGAGCCCAACTGGCGAAAGTTCTGAGCGCGCCCGACATGTCGTGGTTCTTCAGATACATCCTGCCGACCAGATCGGGATTAATCCGCGTCATCGCTCGTTCGGACTCGATCTTCAGCGTGTCTTCGAGCGGGGCCGATGGGTCGAACGGAGTAACCCAGGAGCCATCGATACCGTTGCCTTCCACTCTCATGCGAATGAAGGCGTGAGCCTTATCGGTTGCGTAGACATCGCCGCTGATGACTACCTGGTTGTAGCGCATCCAGTCGTAGATTTGAATGGCATCGTCGAGAGAGATGCCTTTGATGGTGATCGGAATCGATGTCTTTACCGGGATATGTACTGTCCTGGGGATGGCGCCGAAGTGACTGGAAGTGGAACCGGCCGATAGCCCGGAAAACTGACCTCCATCGATCGCGATCTGGTTGGCATCGTCCGAGATGATGTCGGAGATTGTGTTGCCGGATGTAAGGAGCTGTTTCGCGAGCTCGGACGAGAGCTCAAAGGGATGGACTACGACTTGCTGCGAGGGCGATAGGAACCGCTTGGAGACTGCAATGAGAATGCCGGCGATAAGAAAGACAGCGACGAGACCGATGAGAAAAAGAGGAGAAGACTTCAGTATCTCTGTCAGTTTGGATAATTTGTCGGTGAACTTCTCTCGCTTGCTTTCGCCGGAGCGGATCTTTGAGATTGGAGTTTGATAGTCGCGGCCGAGCCCCCGCTGTCTCTCTTTTTTAGAGGACTGAGCTGCTCCGTTCGGACCATGAAACCAAGACATTGGTAACGTCCTGAGATTAGATGTACGGATTGCTCGTCAATGTATGACATTCGAGACGTGGGGGGCAAGAGCTATCTAGCTATCTATTATGCGGAGTTTGCCATCCAGCTCAGCGTTTGAGAGAGATACTGCTTCATCTCCTTGCGCGGAACAATGGCGTCGAGGAAGCCGTGTTCGAGCAGGAACTCGGAGCGCTGGAAGCCTTCGGGAAGCTTCTGGCGGATGGTCTGCTCGATGACACGCGGGCCGGCGAAGCCTATGAGGGCCTCTGGCTCTGCGATATTAAGGTCGCCCAGCATGGCGAAGCTGGCGGTAACGCCGCCGGTAGTGGGGTCCGTCATCACGGAGATGTAGGGAATCTTTTCGTCGTCGAGACGCGCAAGGCCTGCGGAGACTTTCGCGAGCTGCATCAGGCTGGCGATGCCTTCCATCATGCGGGCGCCGCCTGAGGCCGAGACGATGATCAGCGGATGCCGTGTGGCCAGCGATCGATCGACTGCACGAGCGATGGTCTCGCCGACAACTGCGCCCATGCTGCCGCCGATGAAGCTGTACTCCATGACGCTGAGGACGACGTTGTGCGGGCCTAACTGCCCGATGGCGTTGATGATGGCGTCATTGAGGCCGGTCTTTTTCTGGGCGTCGATGAGGCGCTTTTTGTAGCGCTTTAGGTCGGTGAACTCCAGCGGGTCGGTGGAGCGCAGTTCAAGATCGACCAACTCGTAGCCGGGCTCGAGAAGATTCTCGATGCGGGCGCGGGCATCGATGCGGAAGTGGTGTCCGCACTTGGGGCAGACCTGCTGGTTGGCATCGAGGTCAGCCTTGAAGATGATCTGGCTGCAACCGGGGCACCGGACCCAAAGTCCTTCGGTGCGTACCGTCTTCTCCGAGTCGTTAACGATCTCGTTGTGTTGGCGTTTGAACCAGGTCATGCGTCGCTGCCTTCCAAAGTGTCTTGACTATTGTAGCGGTGGGCGGGAGATGCGTCGAAATAATGGTCCCAAACCAAATATTTTTTGCGAAGAACGATGTTGCTTGAAACAACTCATTCTGCGTAGTTTCTGGTTGTTTTCCTCAGCTTGTACCTCACAAGATACGGGCAACCTCGATAGCACGCTCCGCAATATCGGCATCAAAATCTCCATGTATTCGCACGCCAACACGTGGAATGAGCCGGAACAATTCGATCTTTACATAAAAAAATTTCGATCCCTGTTCACGATGCATAACGTGGGCTTCGGATCTCCAGATGATTTTCCCCATTTTATGGTGAAGCTGGCGCAGGACAGGCACTTCGCTATGGACTTCTGGGGGCTTACGGGGACTCTTAGCAAGAGAGAGGGCGGCGAACTATCAGTCGATCAGACGCTCGCGGTAATCGTTGATGCAGTTGTTGATGCGGATATCTCTGAGAAAGATGAGGGTACCAAGACGCTCATCGATGAGCTCGCTGCATTGCTCTCCGGTGTAGACCTTTATAGTCCGTCGCGGCAGAGTGATAGTGATGCCGAGGATGAGGAAAGTGAGCCATCTCTAGTCTCTTCGTATAGTCCGTCACGGCAGAGCGATGCAGAGGATAAGGAAAGCGAGCCTTCTCTGGTCTCTTCGCCAATACATCCCGTGCACAAGGAACATCATTCCAGATTTGCCGAAATGACGGAGCGAGCTGCGGGCGAGGTATTGGTCGCTTCCCGGGTCTCTTCTTCTACTGCTCCTGCACAACCCGAGTCCGCCCCTGTTGCCAACGCGGTTGCGAGTGAACAGAGCCAATCTTCCGCTTCCACGGCCAAGGTGCATCAGTTTGATGAGGCACTGATGCGGTTGGAGATGAACAGCCTCGAACTCAAGGAGCATCTCGAAGATCTAGATAAGAAGATGAGCCGAATCGTGCCTCATCTTGAGGTACTGAGCTCAAAGATCAGTTCGGCTGAACCTCACAGCAGCAGGTTTGAAGAACCGTTGGCGAGAGAGGTTGAGATACCTGTTCGCAGGTCCGCAGAAAAGCCCAGGCTTGTACTTGAAGAGACAGAAGGGCCCGTTTCGAACAAACCCCCGGTTTCAACGCCATTTGCAGGTTATGCAGAGCCAAAGAAGCGCCGCGGTAATGGTGCTGTGGTCGCAATGGTCATTTTATTTGCATGGATCGTGGGCGGACTCGTCTTGCACGAAACTTATGGATCGCCCGTATGGAAGAGAGCCGGTGCGACCGTTCGGGAGAGATATGATGCACTCCTCGAAAAGGCACACACGACAAATACGGAACAGGTTGCAGCGAATTCAAGTGAGCCCAGCCCTGCAACGGCGGCCGTCAGCGATGGAAGCAGTGCAGTGAATTCGCCGCCACCTATAGAAGGCAACGCTCCGGCGCAACCGATCGCGGAGCACACAGACACCTCCGTCGATGCATCGCAAGCTCCTGAGAACAAATACCATTCGCGATCCAGCCGCGGAACGGCGCATCCCGTATCTGCTGAGACCATCGAGAAAGCACCCGCAGAGCGCGTACCATCAAGCGGCAACGAAGTAGCAAACGCAGTCAACGTAGCTCCGGCTGTGATGGAAGAGCATCTCGTTGCATCGCGCGTCCCGGCCTACCCAGAGAAGGCTAAGGAAAACCGGATTGAAGGCCCTGTAGTCGTGCAGGCGATCATCTCGAAGGATGGTTTTGTGGATCGCGTGCATGTTCTCGAAGGGGATCCGCATCTTCGCAGTGCAGCAGCAGAGGCTGTTCAAAAATGGCGCTTCAAACCGTATCTGCTAAACGGCCGCCCGGTTGAAGTCGCGACGACGATCACCGTCGATTTCAAGATTGACGATTGGTAATTACGGAAGCAATAAGAAAGACCGCCGATGCCGAATGGCCGCCTTTCTTACTGAAAAAAATCAAAGATTAAAAAACGTTTCAGGCGAGCCTAAGCTGCAAGGTCGTAACGCTGGCTGGTGGAAAGGTGTGCAGCAAACGGCCACCGCTGGGCTGACCTGTGGTCGCACTGGTTGGCTTCACCGCATCCGGGTTCGCGAAGTCGTTGTGGTCGTGGACGTCTCTGCTGGCGAGCACGGTGCCGTTTGCCGATACGATGCTTGCTCCGCGCACCGCGACTTCGGTGGTGATGGGCCGATCGATGTGCGGATTCACAACACTGAGCGTCAGCAGCTTGCCATTGCTGTTCTCCGCGATCGATGCAGAGCCACTCAAGCCAGCGAGAGTCTTCACCGCATCGAGCGAACCGATGTAGCTGTTGCCTCCAACCGGAATCGGCGCACCTGCAAGCGGATTCGTAATGGTCGGCGCGGTGAACTCGGCGCGGACAGCCTGCGCTCCGCTGTGCGGCAGATACATCTTGAAGACATGGTAAGTCGGCGTAACGGTGAACTTATCCTCCTGCGCCAGCATCAGCGAGTGGATGCAGTTGATCGACTGCGCGACGTTCGCAACCGCAACCTTCTCTGAGTTGCGCTGGAAGATATCGAGCGTGATACCGGTCAGCAATGCATCGCGCATCGTCGACTGCTGCGATAGGTTGTACTGCGGCGCGAGTTCGGTGCCCTTGCCGTACCACGCTCCCCACTCGTCGACGACAAGCTTCACCTGCGGATGGCCTGCCTTGTTATCGACGGCCTTCCAGTGATCATTGACGACGCGCTCCATGATGCTGGCGCGAGTGAGCAGATCGTAGAACTCATCGTTGCTGAACTTCAGCGCATCGCCAGCGGCAAACTGGCTGGGGCTGCCGGAGGTGTAGTAGTGGATCGAGAGTCCCCAGAGATGGCGCTGTTCGGGATTGGCGTGGAGCGCCTTGAAGAGGCGAGTGGTCCAATCGACGTCGTCGCCGTTGGGACCGACTGCGACGAAGCGCAATGGCTCGTTGCTGTAGCTCGGTGTCCATGCGGTGAAGCGGCGGTACTCTGCGGCGTACTCTTCAGGAGTTAGGTTGCCACCGCAGCCCCAGCTCTCGTTGCCGACGCCCCAGAGATCGACGTTGAAGGGCGTAATGTCGCCGTTCGAGGCGCGCTGAGCGGCAAGGGCATTTGGCACGGCCGGTGCTGCTGAGTTCGAAGGCACGTTGCCGGCGGGAGCGTTGCAGTACTCGATCTCCTGATAGAAGTCGCGGCCAGGCAATGTGCGAAGGTTCGCGGCGAGGTAAGGCTTGCAGCCGATCGCGCGACAGGTGCGCATGAACTCGTGCAGGCCATACTGATTCGTGTCCTGCTGGTTCCAGAAGGCAGTGCGCGTGGGACGTTTGTCGCGGGGTCCGATGCCGTCGCGCCAGTCGTATGAGTCGGCAAAGCAGCCGCCGGGCCAGCGCAGCACAGGAGCCTGGATGGAGCGCATGGTGTCGATGAAGGCCTTGCGAATGCCGTTGACGTTCGGGATTCGCGACTTCTCGCCGACCCACACGCCGTCGTAGATCACGCCGCCCAGATGCTCGATGAAGTGGCTGTAGATCTCGGGCGAGATGGTGGCGATGGGCTCGCCGGGGAGTATCTCAATGTGGGCATCAGCTTGTGCAGATTGGGCTAGAAGACCGGGGCCACGCAGAGCGAGCGCGGAGGCGGCGATGGTGGAGGCTTTGAGGAAGCTGCGGCGCGAAGATGAATTTCGAGACATGAAGTAAACGTTCTCCCGTTCAACCTGAAACGATATAGCGGGAATAGAGAAACGTGCAAGCGAATAGAACAGACCTGTCTGATCAAGGATTGGGTTGATACGTCACGTCCGTCGCTTCGAGCCGATTTCCATCTAGACGAAAGTGCGCCGTGACCTCACCGACTCCGTCGCAGACACGGCACTCCGCGTCGATCTTCTGTACGGCGAACTTGATCGGCTGTTTGTCGAGATAGGGAGCCCGGCAGCTCAAGATGAAGGTTGTGTTTGGCGGAACGTGACCTGCGATCGCTTTCAATAAAGGTGAGAAATCGATCTGGGTATTTCCTGAAGCGGCTATGCTCCAGATGCCTTCATAGCAACCGCCGCCGTTGCCGCCGTCGGAGGTGCTCATTATCAGTAAGTCTCCGTCGGGTATATGCACGATGCGGGCTTGCTCGATTGGGAGAGCGATCCCCCCCGTCAGCCTGAAGATGGTAGATCTCGTTGTAGGCTTGCGGGCCAGTCTCTACGAGGATGGATATCCATCGTAGGGTGAAGTCATCGTTCTTGTTGGTGAAGGTGTAATCCACTTCCAGAACCGGCAGACCACTGATTATGCCAATGTGCCGTACATCTATATTTGCTCTGTAACGAACTGCGGAATTGGCTTTGCCCTCAGCTGTGCAATCGGCGTTGCATAGCGAACCAGCGTCATCGCGTAGAAAAGGATTTTGAGTGAAGTAGGCAAGAGAGTGCGCGGCAGAAGTATCTGTTGAATCGCCTTTGCCGGATTGAACGATGCGTTTCCATTCTGCCGCGAGCGGCGCTGCGATGGATAGGCATAAGAGACTGCACACGAGAGATCGAAGCGGACGCATGGCGGCATTATAGGGTAGCGGTCTTGCGAGGCTGTACCCGTAGGCTCGTCTGCGTTGCCGGGAGACAAGGCCGTGAAATAGGGTCGCTTGAGTATTCCTCCTTCGGTACTCGATGCCTCGGTGAGTGCATGTGGTCATTGAGAGCTGAAGACGGTAATGCGTCCCGTATCGGGCAGTGCGCTCGCCTTGAGCCATGTCTCGTTCGCGACCGTACGGGTGCAGGGCCCGAGTGAACAAATTTTGATTGGCCTTCGCGTGCTCTCCATTCGCAGCGCGTTCAGCACGTCAGTCAATATCGAGCCGTTGAAAGGCGAATACAGATAGAACACGGTGCCGCTGGACAGATCTGCCTCTCGAGCGTCCTGGGGGATGAACCGGACGCGGCTGAGGTGAAGGCTTTGAGCACATTCCCGCGCACTGGCGACATAGGCCGCCTGCACCTCGATGCCAAGGCTTCGGGCTCCAGTCATCATCGATACCAAAAGCGGCACATGCCCCAATCCCGATCCGAGATCGACAAAGACGTCATCTTCCGAAAGCTTCGTGGCTGCTATCAGGTGGAGAATGTGGCGAACGGACGTTGGCTGATAGAACACGATCTCAGGTGATAGTTGAAGGTTCGGTTCACTCGGTTCGCGGAGCTGAAGGACTCCGCTCAACAACTCGTCTCGGCAGTCGAAGCCCAAGCCAGGCAATGGGATTTGTGATCCGTTCGGGCTCGCTAAATTCTGGAGCCACTGAAGAAGCACGCGCGGTTGACCGCCGCGAACAATATCAGAGCGCACAGATTGGTACAGTTCTGCATTGGCGGCTTCGAGTCGCGTCCGGAGTACATTCGCACGCTTATGAACTCGCGAATCTGCACATCCCGCGAAATCTTCGGAATCAAAGCCTCCAAATCGAACATCAAGATCGTCCAGCACGATCAGGCGCTTCCGCAGTTGCGCAGGCTGAAAGAGAGAAGAATCGGCCTCCAGGCCGCAGAGGAAGGCGTGCGGATCGTGACTGCATTCGAGTTCACTTTCGCGCAAATCCATGTTGACAATAGTTGACATGTCAACCACGGTAAACACTGAAAGTTGTCATGTCAACCTTGAATTGATACGCTTCAGAAGACATGACTATAAAGCCGCTATCTCCACACGAGCTTCGTGTCTGGCATGCCTTCAGGCTCATGCACGAAGATGTGTTGAGTCGCGTCGGGCGGGACATCACGCAGGCGACGGGACTTTCAGGTCCTGAGTTTGGTGTATTGTCGCGCCTCGCCGCAATCGGCAAAGGTGAAATGCGGCAACAAGCGCTGGCCAGCATGATGGATTGGGACAAAAGCCGCCTCTCTCATCAGCTAACGCGGATGCAGGAACGAGCGCTCATTGAGCGCCGCCGCGCTGATGGGAAGACTGTCCTCGTCGTACTTACCAAACTCGGCAGAGAAAGGCTGGATGCTGCTCGCCCGATACACGCGGCCTCAGTTCGGCGGAATCTGTTATCGCGACTCACTCAGGAACAGATCGATACCATCGTGCGGGTGAGCAATCTTCTCGGCGAAGAAGACTAGCGCCCTTCCATTTCGTAACCGACTGAGTCTGCGCGCCGATGAGAGGATTCACGATGTTTGGCATGCTACATTTGAGCGTCGCAAATCAACGGGAGTGCTGCAGCACTTTAGGAGTTTTCAGAAGATGAAGCAGACAGGCTGGAATCGCAGAGCCTTCCTGAAGGCCGGAATTCAGGTCGCGGGTGTGGCTGGGGTTGGAAGCAACATCAATGTTCTGGAGGCGGCCGTACATAGGGGAACCGTCGCAACAGCGGGGGATCCAGTTTCAGCGACCGGCGGGTCGACCAGATACGAGAAGGAGAACCTGTCTCGTGTTGCATATCCGCTCGGCGGCATCGGTGCGGGCATGATTTGTCTCGAGGGAACCGGGGCGCTCTCGAACGCCTCTATTCGCAACAAGCCAGACCTGTTCAATGAGCCTTGTGTCTTCGCCGCGGTTGCCGTGCGTGGACCCAAAGCAACCGCTCGCGTGCTCGAAGGGCCGGTGCCAGGCTGGAAGATATTCGGCATGCCGGACAGCGGTCTGGGTGAAGGAGAACATACCTATGGTTTTCCTCGCTTCAGGAATGCGAGCTTTGCCGCACGCTTCCCTTTCGGAACTGTATCGCTGAGCGATCCGGATATGCCTCTAACGGCGGAGCTGACCGGCTGGAGTCCCTTCACGCCGGGCGATGCAAACAACTCCAGCCTTCCTGTGATCGCCTTGGAATATCGATTCACGAATCCGACCGATGAAACCATCGATGCGGTGTTTTCCTTCAACGCCAAAAACTTTCTTCTGTCGCCCGATGGGCAACATGACCATCCTCAAGCGGTTCGCAAACTCGACGGGGGCTTTATTCTTTGGAGCGGCGGATCCCAAGCGAAACCATGGGATGAAGCGGCATTTGCCGTGACTACGAACGAACCCGGCTCAAAGGTCAACTACGCCTGGTTCCGAGGCGGCTGGTACGACGCCCTCACCATGGCTTGGAAGGATGTTGCGAGCGGTTCCGCATTCGACCGCCCTCCGGTCCCATCGACTGAACAGCCTTCGCCGGGTGCAACGCTGTTTGTTCCTTTTAAACTGGCGCCGCGAGAAGATCGCACCATCGCCCTGCGCATGTGTTGGTATTCGCCGCAAACCCATCTACGCACCGGGGCCGCTGGTGCGCCAGATGAAAACAAAATCAATCCGGATGATGCCACGTATCGGCCCTGGTACGCCGCTCAATTCCCCGATATCGAGGCTGTCGCAAAGTACTGGAACGACCATTACACAGACCTTCGCGCCCGCACAAAGACTTTTACTGAAACCTTCTACGACTCTACGTTGCCGCCAGAAGTGATGGATGCTGTCGCATGCAACCTGTCCATCCTCAAATCTCCGACCGTGCTGCGGCAAAGCGACGGGAAGTTCTGGGCCTGGGAAGGAACAGGCGATGAGGTAGGGAGTTGCCCCGGATCGTGTACGCATGTCTGGAACTATGCGCAAGCGGTGCCGCATCTGTTTCCCGAACTTGAACGGAGCCTCCGCGAAACCGAATTTGGGCCTAACCAAGATGAGCAGGGCCATCAGCAATTTCGTGCGGCGCTTCCTATCCGACCCATCGGCAACTACTTCCACGCTGCCGCAGACGGACAACCCGGCGGAGTCATGAAGATCTATCGGGAGTGGCGTATTAGCGGTGACACAGAATGGTTGCGAGGTCTTTGGCCGAAGGTGAGGAAGAGTCTTGACTACTGCGTCGAAACCTGGGACCCCAAACACAAAGGATGGATCGAAGAGCCCCACCACAACACCTACGACATTGAGTTTTGGGGACCAACCGGCATGTGCACCAGCATTTACCTTGGGGCGCTTCATGCAGCCGTCCTTATGGGAACAGCGCTCAGCGATAACGTGACTCTTTACAGCTCACTTTATGAGAGTGGACGCAAGCGCATGGAGGCAGAGCTTTTCAATGGCGAGTATTTCATTCAAAAGATCGAGTGGAAAAACCTGCGCGCGAAGAACCCCGCCGAGTTTCGAAATTATGGCGGAAAGTACTCTCCCGAAGCACGCGAGTTACTCGAGAAGGAAGGCCCTAAATATCAATATGGAACCGGCTGTCTCTCTGACGGCGTGCTCGGCGCCTGGTTTGCTGTGGTCTGCGGTGTAGGGCCAATTCTGGATCAGGATAAAGTTGCCAGCCATCTTCGCGCCGTACATCGCTACAACCTGAAGAAAGACCTCTCGAGCCATGCCGATCCGCAGCGGCCGGGTTTCGCACTGGGGTCAGAGGGCGGACTCCTGCTATGCACGTGGCCCAGGGGCGGAGCCCTCGCATTGCCGTTCGTTTATTCGAACGAGGTCTGGACAGGCATCGAGTATCAAGCAGCTTCGCACATGATCGCGAGTGGACTGGTGAAAGAAGGACTCGATGTTGTGCGCACATGTGCCGCACGGTACGACGGCCGGGTACGCAACCCCTTCGATCAATATGAGTGTGGGCATTGGTATGCCCGTGCGATGTCTTCTTATGCGCTTCTGCAGGCATTTAGCGGGGCACGCTACGACGCGGTTTCAAAGACGCTCTATTTGAAACCGGTCATTCCGGGGGATTTCCGCTCCTTCTTGTCGACGGCAACAGGATTCGGAACCGTGGGTGTGAAAAACGGAAAACCCTTCCTCGAAGTGACGTCGGGAACCATCCCGTATCAAAAGATCGAATATGGGACTGTCTAAACGCCGCTTTTCTTCCGGAGAAACATTTAACTCCTAAAGGTTTAGTTGACACATTCAATGCCTAAGCGGTAATGTCCTAAGTTATTAGGAGAGCACGCTAATGGGTGAGAGCGATAAAGCGACACTGACCAAGCTCGAGCTGCAGATCATGCAGGTCATCTGGAAGCGCGGAGCCAGCAGCGTCAGCGCAGTACAGGAAGGGCTGGAACAGCAGTTGGCGTACACGACTGTGCAGACCATGCTGAATATTCTGCAACGCAAAGGCAAGCTGAAACGGAAGCTGCACGGCCGGGCGTACGAGTACAGCGCGACGGTGTCGGAGACAAAGGCATTGAGTCACGCCGTGCGCGATCTGGTGGACAGGATGTTCGGCGGATCGAGCGAAGAGTTGGTCATGAGCCTCATCAAGAGCCGGCAGATCGATGCGGAGCAGATCGCAAGATTGAGCCGCAAGTTGGATGAGGAAGGCGGCGACAAATGAAGGGCTTCGACTCGTGGGTGTTGGGATATCTGGTGAATTCGTTGTGGGAGGTTCCGCTCGTCTTCATCGCCGCATTGGCCACGACGCGCACGCTGCGGCGAACCGGAGCGCAGATGGAGCACAGGGTATGGGTATGCGCTCTGGCGTTGCAGGCTTTGCTCCCAGCATGCTGGGTTCGCTCGCTCGAATCCTTGCAGGAGTTGTGGAATTTATTGTCGTGGGGTGCAAAAAAAAGCACAGCCGGGGGCGAAACTCACATCGGGATCTCTACCGGGGTGGCCTACGCGCATGGTGTCCTGCGACTGCCTCAAGGAGTGTTCGTAGGTATTGCGGTCGCATATGGATGCAGCTTGCTGTACTTCGCTGCGAGGCTGGGGTGGGGCCTTTGGAAGACTGGTGGGATGCGTCGGCAAGCTGGAAACGTCTTGCTGACGGAAGCGGCGGCAGCGATGTGGGAACGGCACTGCCGCGTCTTCGGAGTAGAGGGAGCGGAGCTTGTGCAGTCTTCGATGGTCTCAGGACCGGTGACAATCGGAGTCAGCCGAAGAGTGTTGTTGGTGCCGCCCGGGTTTCTCGATCAGATCGATGAAGGTGACCTGGATGCTGTCATGGCGCATGAGTGCGCTCACATGCGGCGAAGGGACTATTTGAAGAACTTGCTATATAACCTGCTGTCGCTGCCGGTGGCATACCACCCGGCGCTATGGCTCACGTATTCGCAAATGGCGGAGACCAGGGAGATGGTATGCGATGCGATCGCTGCGGAGGCTGCCGTCGGAAGGGAAAGATATGCAAGATCGCTGCTGCGGCTGGCATCAACGCTTGTGAATCAGACGCCTTCCAGAACCCTTCACGCCATCGGAATATTCGATGCCAACACTTTTGAGAGGAGAGTTATGAAACTGACCGGAAGACAGGTAGAGGTAGCAGGAATGCGACGTATTTTGATGGTCGCGGCGTGTCTCGTGGTTGGAGTCGCGACGTGTGCGTCCGCGCTTGCGCTGCGCATGGAGGTGCGGAGCGGTACAGCGGCGCAGCCAGCCAATCATGCAAACAAGTCAGATGGTACAGACGAGATTACACACCCCGTGCTCGTCTATCAAAAGCAACCTGTGTATCCAGCGCAGGCGAAGGCAGATAAAAATATGCTGAATGGCTCCTGTGTAATCGGCCTGACGGTCGATGAAGAAGGTATGCCGATCGATCCTCACATCGTAAAAAGTCTGCGAGCTGACTACGATCAAAGCGCGCTCGAAGCAGTTCGTGAGTGGCGGTTCAAGCCAGCTCAAAAGAATGGCCAGCCGGTCGCCGTTGAACTGAAGACCGAAATTCATTTCGAGGCATATTAAAGTAAGGCTGCAAAGAGAGCCTAAAAAACTCAAGACCGCGTTGCGCGAGGGCATCGTTCTCTTAGGCGTATTTCACCTGCGCATCTCTGTAGCTTTTAGACTGATTCCCGCTGAGAATGATCGCAGTCAATTATCAGCGTTTATTGCGGGGGGCTTATGCTAAAGCTGAACCCTGTAGGCTCCTCATCGGCCTTCTTTTCGGTAGGCGTCAAGGCAGTCTCGGCGACGGTAAGATTCGCTGAATCAATATCAGCATCGCCGAGGGCGACATCGGTGGTGGCGGTTCCGTACTTGTGGGTGATCTCTAACTTGGGGATGGCCAAGCCCATAGTGTTGCGGTCGGACCCCGTCGTTTTGGAGTCAGCTGCGTCCTCTACCTTTAGGGTGTAGACCCCTGCGGGAAGATATTCGTAGTGAAAGCTGCCGTCGTCGCGAATCGCGGCTTTGAGTTGGAGCGAGGGATCGTCTTTGCTTGTAAGCAGGATGCTGCCGGAGTTGAGGGCGTGGCCGTCGCCCTTTGCGGTTACATGTCCAACAATGTTATGCAGGGAGCGGGCGGGAATCGTAATGTCGGTGCCGGAGTGCTCTTCGCCTGCGATGAGATTAAAGGATTTAGCAGCGCTACGGCTAAAGGTATTGCCGGTATAGACCGTGAGGTTGATGCCGCTGCCGCCGTCGGCAATGTTGGACGCACTGATGCCGAGTGCGTTGGCGTGAAGGCTTGCGCTCAGCGTGTATTCCCCTGCAGCCAGACCTGCGATTCGGTAGTTGCCAAGGTCGTCGGTCATGGACAGTGGAGCTCCTTTGCCGAGCGCAAGCACCTGCGACATGGTGGTCATAAGTGCATCAGGCGTGCTCTCAGTAGACTTCGATTTGAGAACGGAAAGAAGCCACCCCGAGGCAGGAGTGCCGTCGTCGAAGAGAAGGCGGCCACTGACAGCTCCGCCACGCTCGAGTCGGAGATCGGCGCGTGCCGAGTCTGTTCCCGTGACCGTGATGGTGGTGAGTCTGGCTGCGATGCGAGCGCGCACCGCAGGATCGGCACTCGCGAAATCTTCGGACGAGAACTCGTCGAAGGGATCGATGTAGCCGCTATAAAAGACATGGATGTAATACGTGCCAGGTTTGATGCCGGCAAAGCTATAGGCTCCGTCGATACCAACCACAGTGGAATTGAGTAAATCGGAGACCTGGTTCATGCTGCGAGCAGCAGCGGCACGAGCGCGTTGCTGCTCTTCGGTGGGTTTGGCGGGTGCTGACTGGCCGTTCTTGGCGGTGGCTTTCTGTGCATTTTCGTCAAGTTGTTTCATTAAGTCTTCGCCCGAGTGATCGGCTGTGGTGGACTTGAGGAATACTTTGGCGAAGTGTGCGGGGGCGTTTGTATCTCCGCAGACGACGTGGCCAGTAATCGTACTGCCCACAACATATGGTGATTGTTGCGCCGAGGCAGTGAAGACGAGCAAACTGAAGCTCAAAGGAACGAATAGAAAGCTGGCGTATCGGAGCATGTGATCCTCGACCAAGGCTCAGAGTTGCAGTTCTACTAATAGGGTTCTTGGGAACAAACACCGTCTGAAAGTATAAAGTTGCACCGGCAAAAAATAATTGGGAGATATTGTGCCCGGGCTAACGGCCAAACACTAAAACTCAATACCGCGTTGCGCGAGGATTCCTTTTTCGTAGGCGTGCTTTACTTCGCGCATCTCGGTGACGGTGTCGGCCAGCTCTACGAGACTCGGATGAGCATTGCGTCCTGTGAGGATGACGTGAACCATCTCGGGCTTCGCGCGTAGCACCTCGGCGACCTTTTCCGGGTCGAGCATCTTGTAGCCGATGGCGTAGTTGATCTCGTCGAGCACGACCAGATCCCAGTCGCCGGAGAGGATCGCCTCGGCGGCCTCGGCCCAGGCCTCTTCAACCATGCGAATGTCTTCCGGATCGGTCTCGGCCCCGCCGACCTTCACGAATCCGCGTCCCATTTGTCTAATGACGAAGTCTTCGCCAAGCAGCTTTGCCGCGTCGAGCTCGCCGTAGTGCCACGAGCCCTTGAGAAATTGAAGAATGAGCACGCGCATCCCATTACCCGCCGCGCGAAAAGCGGTACCCAGGGCGGCGGTCGTCTTGCCCTTGCCCGGGCCGGTGTTGATGAGGATCAGTCCACGTCTTGAGGTCTCGGTCATATCAGACAGGAGAACACAGGTTCGATTGCGAATGCTCTAGTGCCCGGAGTGATACGGATGCCCGGCGATAATGGTCAGGGCGCGGTACACCTGTTCGGCGAGGACAAGCGCGGCCATCTGATGAGGAAGCGTCATCGGCCCAAAGGAGAGCAGGAGGTTGGCGCGTTTGCGGCTGGCCTCCGAGAAGCCATCGGCTGGTCCTACGCAAAAAAGAAACTCCTGTTGTCCTGTCTCCTGCAATTCGCGAAGCCGGTCTGCGAACTGGATCGAACTAAACTGTTTTCCTCTCGAATCGAGAAGAATCAAAAAGCAGGGCCGGGTTCTCCTGTCCAAAGCCGAAATGAAACGCTCCTCCGTGAGGAAGACCTCCTCCTTAATAGAGGCGTACTGGCGAATCCGCTGCATATAGGAACTGATGAGCGGACCCCATTCGGAGCCTTCGCGAGCCCTGCCGATTCTGTGAAAAACTAAATTCAATAAGTTACCTATGAAAATCGGGATATCGCGCTAATTCCTTATCAGTTGCGCGTTTCCAATCGCAGTAAAAGATGAGAAACGGCGAATTCGATATTGGCACGCGAATTGCTATGTGTTAATCGGATGCTCAACATTTAGTTCTATGCTGTTTTCGGTTTCCAGTATATGGAGAAGCTGACTGAATGTTGCCGAAATTGTCCACGGAGATGATTCACATGCGACGCTTATTGACCAAAATTGTTGTTCTGGTACTGGCTCTTTCTTTTCCAGCCTTGTTGAAGGCTCAAAATGTTGCCTCCATGACAGGTGTTGTTACCGATAGCAGTGGAGCGATCGTTCCAGGGGCAGACGTTACGCTGGTCAATACGACGACCGGCACTACCTATCACGCGACCACGAACTCCTCCGGCTCGTATACGATCACGAATGTCACTCCTGGCCCAGGTTACAAGGCGACTTTTTCTCTCAAAGGTTTTGAGCCCCTCGTCGTCTCAGATATTTATCTGACGGTTGCTACGACCCGCACTCAGAATGCAGCCTTGCGTGTTGGTGGCGAGGCGGTGACGGTAGAGGTTTCAGCAGCGAACTCCGAAGTCACGATCAACACCACAGACGCATCAGTGGGAAATAACTTCGACGCGCAGATGCTTAATGAGCTTCCCGTTCAGAATAGAGATAGTCCCGCTGCCCTCTTCACGCTGCAGTCGGGTGTAACACTTGACGGAGCTGTGACAGGCGCACGTGTTGACCAGAACAATGTCACCGTCGACGGTCTCGACGTCAACGATTTTGCTACTGGTGGCGCATTCGATATCGTCGGGCGAGCCCCGGTTGATTCGGTCCAGGAGTTCCGCGGCACTGTTGCCGGTGACACCGCAGGCGCTGGTCCTGGCGGTGGCGGACAGTTTCAATTGGTAACCAAAAGCGGCACAAACCAATTTCACGGCACGTTGTACGAATATCACCGCAATACGTCCACCGTGGCGAACGATTGGTTTAACAATAACGCTGGCGTCGGCAGAGCCCCGCTCATCCGCAACCAGTTTGGCGGTACGATCGGCGGTCCGGTCCTTCATGACAAGCTCTTTTTCTTCTTCCAGTACAACAACTCCCGCATCGTTCAATCCGAGCAGGTAACCAGAACCGTTCCCTTGGATTCATTGCGCAACGGTACCGTCTCTTATATTAAGGACACGGATGGAGCCGGCAATACCTGCACGGCGAGCAGCCGTCAAAACTCCACTCCCCAGTGCATCGGAAATCTAAGCACTGCTCAGGTTGCCGCACTCGATCCCGCTGGCATCGGTATCAGCAACACCCTCTTCACATTTGTGAACCAGCGCTTTCCGCACGCAAACGATCTCACACGCGGTGACGGCATCAATACCGGCGGCTTTCGCTTCAACACGCCGACACCCGATTTCATGACCAACTATGTTGGCAAAGTCGACTACGATCTCACCAGCAAGCAGAGGATCTACGGTACGTTTGCCTTGACCAGGGAAAATGCCACTGAAAGCCCGGTGCAGTTCCTCGCGGATCCTGTAACCAATCCATTTATTGACAGAAGCTATCGCTTTTCTTTTGGACACACCTGGACGATCAGCTCGAAGAAGGTTAACCAGTTCTTTATCGGCGAGACTATCTCCGACGTGGCCTTCCCCAATACTTACAACCCGCAGGGCATAAACCTTCTGACCTTTGGCGATGGTACGACGACCCTTCTGTCGGATGCATTTTCTAGCCCGGTCAATGCGCAAGACCGCAGAGTTCCTATTCCGGTCGTCGGTGACGATTTCAGCTGGATCAAGGGCAGCCACAATCTTCAGTTCGGTGGAACCTTCAAGTGGATCACTTCCAATAACAATACGATCCTGGACTACAACACTGCCACGGTTGGTCTGGGCGGACAGACGCTCGGGCTCAATTCCAGCCTTCGCCCCTCCGACATCCGCACCGCAGGCACCACGGCTTCGAACACCTACGATAGCGCGTTTGCCTTTGCTCTCGGCCGTGTGGGCTCAATCGACAGCAACTTCAACTACGACAACAGCGGCAACGTTATTCCACAGGGAACCGGTAGCAAGCGTCAGTATAAGTACTATCAAACCCAGCTCTATCTTGGTGACACCTGGAAGATCACTCCGAACCTGACCCTCTCGTATGGCGCCAACTATCAGATCTTCTCCGTGCCATATGAGACGCATGGTCTCGAATCCACTCAGCCGCTAACCTTCGACCAGTACTTCTCGCAACGCGTCAAGCAGAGCGCTGCAGGGGCAACCGGCGATAATGCCGTTCCCCTCATCACCTACGTCCTTGGTGGCAAGGCCAACAATGGTCCCGATCTCTACAAGCCAAGCTGGAAAGACATTGCGCCGAGATTCGCCTTTGCGTTCAACCCCAGCTGGGACCGCAACACTGTTTTCAACGGTGGAGCTGGCATCGTATATGACCGCACGATCATCAATGCTGTGCAGTATCAACAGGATCAGCACTCTTATCTGTTCCAGCAGGAGCAGGTAACACCGTACGGCATTCCTGGCGACCCGGTTGGATCGCTGGCTACCGATCCCAGACTCGGCCCGGGCAACTCGAACAACTCGACTTCCTCACCGATCTCAATTCCATCGTTTCCCGCTACTTCGGCCCCTGCCGCGCCCAAGGCCCCTTACCAGCCGTTCACGGATGCCAACGGGGTTCCTTTCGGTCTCCAGAATGGCCAGGCGTTCAACACCATCATCGATCCGTCGCTTAAGACGCCTTACTCCATCGGACTCAACGCCGGAATCCAGCATGCGTTTCCAGGCCAGTTTGTCATGAAATTGAGTTACGTGGGTCGTTTTGGCCGTCGTCTATTGGGCCAGGCAGATGCGAACCAGATCGTCGATTTTGCCGATCCGGCGTCCGCCCAGCTTCTCTCCAACGCCTTCGGCAACATGACAACGCAATTGAGAAATGGAGCAAACTCGGCAAATCTTCCGGCCCAGCCTTGGTTTGAGAACCTTGTTGCTCCCGGTATTGGCGTCGCCAACGGCTACCCAAACAACACATCTTTCCTTGCGGATAATCTGGGCGGTATTCCTGCGAACGGCGACTTCGCCGACTTCGTCCAGGCAATCTCAAGCCTGATTCCGTCAAACGTTGGAATGGCTCCGCAATTCTCAGAGAACACCTTCTACACGAACAAAGGCTTCTCTACATATCATGGAATGCTTGCGACACTTCAGAAGAACGTATCGCACGGTCTGCAGTTTGACGTGAACTATACGTGGGCCCACTCTATCGACAATGTCTCATTGATTGCGAACCAGGGCGCCTCAGGCGGATATGGTTTTATCTGCGATGTACTAAAGCCACGTAATTGCCGCGGCAATTCGGACTTTGACGTGACTCACTACATCTCAGGCACCTTCAACTACAACCTCCCGTTTGGTCACGGCCGAACCTTTGGCTCGACTAGCCCATACCTGGTGAATTTGTTCATCGGCGGTTGGGACTTGAGCGGAATCACTCAGTGGCATAGCGGTCAGGCGTACACCACCTTCTCCAACGCGTTTGTGGCCGGTTATGCTAACGATGCGCCTGCCATTTTCAATGGCGACAGAGGTGCCATCAAAACCCGTCCGCACAAGACCTCCGATGGCTCGGTGAACCTCTTCGACGATCCGGCTAGGGCTCAGGCTGCCTTCAGCGGTCCCGTTGGTTTCAACATCGGTAGCAGAAACATCCTTCGTGGCCCCAAGTACTTCAACCAAAACATGGGCCTTGCCAAGAACTTCCCCATTGTTCCTGAGAGGCTCAACCTCAAGTTCCGTGCGGATGCATTCAACGTACTAAATCATCCAAACTTCGCACTGCCGTCCCGTACTAGCCCGAGTTCGAACTTCGACATTACAGGCGGCACCTTCGGACAACTTACCGCTATCGATAGTGGCAATCCTGATCCTTTGGATCCATCTAACGGCAACGGATATCGTGTCATGCAGTTCTCGCTCCGGCTGGAGTTCTAATCCCACTTCAGCTCATACGCAAAAAGCCCCCGAAATTTTCGGGGGCTTTTTATGTTCTGTCCCTTCAGACTAGGCGACACGAAGGAGATAGATTCCGCGAAAGCCGTGAAAGATAAGCCCCCCGGAATTCCGCATCTGAACCAAGTTTTACTTCTTCTTTGTCGTGGATTTTTTTGCAGCCTTCTTTGTTGCGGTCTTTGCTGCTGCTTTAGCGGGCTTCTTCGCCGCCGCCTTGACAGCGACTTTTTTCGCCGCCTTCTTCGTTACAACTTTCTTTAGAGGCGTCTTTGCGGCCGTCTTTACTGGAGCGCTCGCCTTCTTCGGAGCTTTGCTGCGGCTTGCGGCGATCCGGTCTTTCAACTCAGCATTCAGTTCCGCAACACTGATGCTTGTCGCCGACTTACGCAGGCGTTCCAGGCCATAGAAGGCGCGCTTCTCCGGGGAGAAAACATGGACGATAAAGTCGACGTAGTCCATGAGAATCCACTCGGCCTGGCGGCGTCCTTCGACTGAATTGGGGTAAACGCCAAACTCGCGCTTGAGGCGGATCTCAATCTCATCGCTAATGGCGAGGTTTTGACGGTCATTGGTGCCGTTGCAGATGAGGAAGTAGTCGGTGAGGCCGCTTTCGGCTGGATCGAGGGCGAGAATGCGAATGTCTTCAGCTTTCTTGTCTTCGCAGGCGGCAGCGGCGGCGAGCAGTAGCTGGTTGCTTTCGATTGATGGCATGCGGCTCCTTGAAGTCTCCATGGTAGCTGGTTGCGCTCGCGGATGCCAGTGTTTGCGGGGATCTGGACGGTTGCAGACTTAATTCGGCTGCCTCGCCCAGGCGGCCAGATCCTCCGGTGTCTTGATGCGATTCGTAATGATGCCGTCGAGAAGAGCGCGTGTGCGTACTGCTTCAAATTGGTCGTCGATGCGAGCCGGTTTCTGCTGATGAGGTAGCTTGACGATATAGCCGGGTCGGTCGTCGAACTGACCTCCATGGCTGGCGGCCTCGTCTTCGGCGGTCCAGGCAAGACTGTCAGACCATACCCAGGTTCGCCAGGAATGGTCTCCCATCACAACAATGGCTGATGAATCCCATGTACCGTTTTTCTCGAGGAGGTCTCGAATGTGAAAGACGCTTTTGTCTGCAAGAGCGAGGTTATCAATGTAAGAGGCGTTGTGGGTGGTGAAACTGGAGGTCTTACGGTCGTAGATACCTCCAGGATGAGGCGCGGGGACGTGCAAAAATATGAAGTCGATGGAGGGATCTTCGAAAAGTCGCTCAGCGGCTCTGAAGATGTTGTTGAAGTCAGCAATATGAAGGTTGGCTTCAAGATCTGTGTATCGGGTGTCTTGGGTTCTCCCGCGTAGGAGCGACTTTGCCGCATCGTAGATGCGGAATGCGGGGACGGGAAGTACTTCTGCGAAAGGCCTCCCCGCGTGGAGGCCCGGCTCGATAGGAAACGTATTGTTTGTCCAAAAGCATCGGTCGAGAACGGAGGGTAGGATACGGCAATAGGGGTTGTACCAACCCGCGACACCTGTGCTGTAGCCTTCGGTCAGGGCATCTTGAAAGATAGTCTGGTGGGGATCGAAGGGTTGCCATCTGTTTGTTTTTGCATTGTGCAAACTGAGAAGACCGTTGCTGGAGGATGCACTGACGCGATCTACAGGAACCCCGGTCATCAGGGATGGGACAGCTATTTCAGTGGTGCGGGCGGTGGGAACGACATGCGTAAAGACGGTTGACTGAGCTGCGAGCTGGTCGAAGGCGTCAAGCTTTAGCCCAGGAAAGCGTTGTTCGTAAACTTGTTGATAGGAAAGCTCGTCGAGCAAAAGCCAGATCACCCGCGTCTTCGGACGTTGTATCGAGGACACCGTCTGACTCTGGTGCAGGCGTTGCGGAACGTTGAACAAATGCGCACGCCATACGAACCACAGCATCTGCCCTAGAACGAACAAGCCGAATAGAGCGACAAATCCTAACATCGTGGCAATGAAGTGCTGGATGCGTTCGAAGAAAACGAGAAGCGCCGGCCGCTTCGAAAAAAGAAGCAGAAGAGAAATGAGAGCGATCACGGTTCCAGCGAAGACTGACACGCTTAGCTGATGTGGGATTGTCCAGAGTCCAAGGGCGGCATAGTTTTTCAGCAATATCAGAGGGATACTGAGTGTGAGGGCGGACCAGATAAAGATGCGAGGCCAGCCGGGCTTCTGGGCCCAAACAAATAGACCTGTCAGCATCAACCAAAGGGCGAATACATTCAAAAGGATCCCTAAGACCAGAGGCGAGATCGAATTCTTGAAATGATAGAGATTAAGATGAGACGGGGTGATGAACGGGCCAATCAAGACTAGACAACATAGCGTTGTCATTCCCAGCGCGACCGTAGCGGGGCGGGTCCAAATCTTCACGGTGTTATTGCCTCTTGAGATGAAACAGGATGCGGCCGTTTGACAGTGTCATCTCGCGGAGGACTCTGAAGTACTTGCCAAATTGGTCACGAAACAGTTCTTGCGTTATGTGTGTGTAAATATCATCACGCCCCCTCAGCAGCTCCTGGAATTTCACATCGGTAGGCGGAACCCACTCGAGGATCAGGTTCTCCGTGGTGAGATCGCTGCAAAGCGCTGCGATTCGGTCCATCGGAATTTGGGCTTGCAGCAGAAGATGATGGATGACAGCCAGCATCATCACCATATCGAAGTGACCAGCGCAGCGGCTCAGAAAGGAAGCCGTTTCGCTGTTTTCCCAGCCGACCGCCGGTGTTGGATATGCCAGGTCGACACATAGTGGGAGGATATTCTTTCCGCTCCCCTTCAGCTTCGCGCACAGGCGGTCCACGGTCTGCAGATCCGTGTCGATCGATACCACCTCAGCACCTGCATCGGCCGCGAGCATGGAATAGACCCCGGTATTACAACCCATATCGAGTACGCGCGACGGTTTCGATGCGGCCAGCGCCTCAGTCACGAAGGCTCTTTTGCGAGAGTGATCGTCGTCGTTGTAGTGGGTCGCGGTCTCGGCGTAGTCCGTCCAGGTTGAAGAGCGGTAGGCAGGAGTCACCCGTCGCATCTGCGACAGCAGGTTGCTCAATGTCTTCAGGATGATCTCTTTTGCCAGATCGGGATCTTTGACAGTACGGGCAGCAAGATTGCTGTTGCCTTTTGCCTTGTTCGCCAGCAGTGACGGAAGCGTAACCGCCGACAGAGCTGGCTGACGCAGACGCGCAGGCCACGACAACGCAGCGAAGATCTCCTCCGGTTCATAACCGTCCCGACGGGTCAGAGAGACCTGCAGCGGCCATCCCAGCCGCGAGTGTGCCAGCATGGGCAGCAGAAAAGTGCGGACAAACTGTCCGTAGGCAATCCAGAGGGGCCGGTCCGGCACCGCGCGCTCGATAGAGAGGACATCGACAAAGACCGGCTCCATCCCCCTAAAGAGAACGTTCAGCGGGGTTGCGTCTTTCAGCAGCCAACCCTGTTTTATCAGGTCGCTGCAGAGATTCAGAGTCAGCTCTGCCGCAGCAAGCCACAGCGCAGGCGGCCACTCCCACGGATAGGATTGGAAGGAGACTCGCGGGTGCCGAAGCACAAGAGTCTCAGAGTCAAAATCGTCCCGGGTCACGACCTCACTGGCAACCAGGCGACCCTCGGCAACCAGTTCAGAAGCAATGGGCAGAGAAAGAAACGCCAGTATCTCGGCGTCAAACGGGGAATGAATACTCCGATAGGCACCATCTGGTCGGATTTCCACGCTGCCTGCTGGATCGCGAAACGTGGGGGGAGGGGAAAAAGAACGCAACTCGGCCATCGGAACGCTACTTTTCGGAAACGTCGGTCGAGGATGAGCTAGAGGAACGAGTAAACAAGGACTTCAGGCGCTTGCGGAAGTAAAAAAGTGCTCCGGTAATCATCGCGCTGATGCTCTGGAAAATAAGGAGGCTCGAACCTGGATCGACATAGGCATAGGCTTGCTGTTCGAAACAGAAACTAATCCCAAGAAATAGAGCTGCAGTGACTACGAGATACTTTAGTTTGAGGGCCATGAACGTCCTTTAGCGGCAAAAAGGGGGAAGAGATACGTCCGATCCGGTCTATCTTGGAGAGGACACCGGATAAAACAAATATTTTAACTTTTATTAAACTCTCATCGAAGAGCGTCTACTGTAACATCCTAAATCTTATCGGCTTATAACCGTCGAACCAGTTGAAATCTTGGTTCAATTCGATCTTTCTTCCCACATAGGGAAATGTTTCAACTCGGATAAATTCGCTTTTTACCCATAGACGTGATGGGCGGCAATATAGTTTACGACCTCCGGTAAAAGCATATCCGAGCAGTTACCCCCCTCCCGCAACCGCCGCCGTAGATCCGTCGCCGCCACATCATAATGAACCGTCTCCAGCAAATGGATCCGCGCTCGCTGCTTCGCCGTAAACCCCAGCGCCGCCAGCTCCCCGAGCGGAAATCCCGGCCTGCTGGCGACGATCCACTCCGCCAGTTCCAGCAGCCGCTCCGGCTCCCGCCAATGCCGCAGTCCAAGCAGGCTATCGGCCCCGATCAGGCTGAATATCTCCGCTTCCGGCATCGTCTCCCTCAACTCAGCCAGCGTATCCACCGTATAGTTCGGAGTCCCATCGGCCCGGGGAGCATCAATCTCCGAAGCAGAAAACCGCGCGTCCTCCTCGCAGACCAGCTTCACCATCGCCAGCCGATCCGAAAAGGCCGCCGGCCGAACCTCCGTCTTCAGCGGCTGCCTGCCCGCCGGGGCAAACAGCACCCGATCCAGCCGAAACACATCCGCCGCAGCCTTGGCGATGCCGACGTGGCCCCGGTGGGGAGGATCGAAGGTTCCGCCAAACAGAGCCACGCGCATAGGCAATCAGAGTCGAAGGACGAGTCCAGTCGTAAATATCTTCGCATTCACCGAGCTGCCTGTCGCAGCACTATAGTCAAACTCGATCACGCGCCAATCGATATGCGGAAGAATCGCCGCATCGATTCCACCCAGTATCTGGTAGTTCAGATTCGTATTGCTCGACGAGCCATTTCCGTCCCGGACGCTGGCCACCCCGACAAGCCCTTCGACATACGGCCTGATCCCAAGCACTGGCGGCTTAATAGCCAGTCGCGGCCCAGCCGCCCCGGTAAAGTAGTTGAACCCATTCCGCGTAAGAAACGTTCCCCGCAGATCGCCACCCAGCGAGATATATCTCCCGCTCTGCTTATACACGCCAAACGTCGGACCGAAAGCCGACTGAGTCGCGCCACTACCGCCTATCGGAGCGCCGCTAAAACCGGCATAAACGCCAATCTGCGCCTCAGCGCGGACCGCGATGCCACTAAAAAGAAGAGCGAAAAAAACAGCAAGCAATGGCCGGTGGAGCTTCATGGGGAGGGCCCTCCTAACTGAGGCTACCCCAGTACTAACACCAACATTTGCACATCGTTGCGGCGGGAACCACCAAGCAAACGGGTCAAATCCCAACCCTTCTCCGCTTTAACCGTGCCAATCCGCAAAATCCATGGCCGATCTCGATCAGCCTCTACGCCGAGCGCTCGGCGGCGGCGGCGGATAATGCGGCTTCAGCTTCGTCGCCACCGGAGCATCCACCTTAACCTCAACCGGCCTGTGCTCCGCCACCATCTCGGCAATCGCAAACTTCAGCGCCTCCACGCCCTCGCCCGTCACAGCCGAGATCGTATAGAACGGCAGCTTCCGTCGCTTCGCCATCGCTGCAAGCTTCTTCAGCTTCTCAGGATTCGCGACATCCGCCTTCGCCGCCACCAGAATCGTAGGCTTTGCCGCCAGCGCCGGATCGAAGCTCTTCAGCTCCTCCGTAATCACCTTATAGTCGTCCACCGGATTCGGCCTGTCGCTCGCATCCGAAATATCCACAAGATGCACAATCACGCTGGTCCGCTCAATATGTTTCAGAAACTGAATCCCCAGCCCCGCACCCAGATGCGCGCCTTCAATCAATCCCGGCAGATCGGCCACGGTAAACGACTGCTCATGCGGCCAGTCCCCCACCGACACCACGCCCAGATTCGGCTCCAGCGTCGTAAAGGCATAGTTAGCAATCTTCGGCCTCGCCGCCGAAAGCCTTGAGATCAGCGTCGATTTCCCCACATTCGGATACCCAACCAGCCCGGCATCGGCCAACAGCCGCAGCTCCAGCCTGTAGGCGCGTTCTTCCCCCGCCCGCCCAAGCTCATGCTCCCGCGGAGCCTGATGCGTGCTCGTAGCAAAGTGCTGATTCCCGCGCCCGCCGCGCCCACCCTTGGCAATCACGATGGTCTCGTCCGGGTGCGCGAAGTCGTGGATCAGCTCGCCGGTCACATCGTCATACAGCAGCGTGCCCACCGGAACCTTCAGCGTAGTCGACTCGCCCGCGTAGCCCGAGCAGTTGGACCCCAGTCCATGCCCGCCGCGTTCGGCTTTATGCTCCGGGTTGAACCGGAAGTGGACCAGCGTATTGTGGCTCAGCGACGACGACATCAATATATCGCCGCCATGTCCGCCATCACCGCCCGACGGTCCCCCCTTGGGGACGAACTTCTCGCGACGGAAGGCCATGCAGCCATTACCGCCGTCGCCGGCCTTGATGCGGATTCGTGCTTCGTCAATGAACATTTTTCAGTATTTAGTGTACTAGCCCTCGCGATATACTTCGTTCATACGACGAAAAACACAAAATACCTGTACGTGAACTCAGGACATTGGAACCACTTCGCCCTTAAACGGGCGGTTTACCGCATGTTAATAGCGGTGTGCGATCTTGAAATAACCAATCACACTTTTTCAAACCAAAAGACGCTTTGGGAAACGCCTGCGCTCTTGGCAGGCCACAGCACATTTTTTGCAGTACTTACCTAGGAGACCAACTTAAATGTTGAAAACAATGAAGCGATTGGCGCTGGCGGCAACGCTCTGTACGATCGCCGGCACTTGGGCCCACGGACAATCCACAACGCAAGGCGCGGTTGGTGGAACCATCTTCGACACAACGGACGCCGCAGTTTCAAAGGCTTCCGTAACGATTCACAACGACGGCACCAACGCTGAAATTCGCCTCACCTCCGACGACAGCGGTTACTTCAACGCGCCTCTTCTCGAACCCGGCATCTACACCGTCACGGTATCGGCTCCAGGATTCAGCAACTACCGCGTCAATAAAGTCGTCGTCCAGGTCGGACAGGTCACCTCTCTGACCCCGCATCTCGCCCCCGGCCAATCGGCCGCCGTCGTTGAAGTCACCGCGGACGTTCCCGTTCTCAACTTCGACTCTCCCGACTTCTCCGCCAGCCTCAACTCCCGCGCCCTTCGCGATGTGCCGGTCAACAATCTTCGCTGGTCGAGCCTTGCCCTCACCACCCCCGGTGTCGTTTCGGACAACAACGGCTTCGGTCTGGTCAGCGTTCGCGGCATCAGCCCCATCCTCAACAACGTCCTCATCGACGGCGCCGACGACAACCAGGCCTACTACGCTGAAGAGCGCGGACGTACCCGCGAGGCCTATTCGACCCCGCCTGAAGCAGTCCGCGAGTTCAACGTCAACTCCGGTGTCTACGCTGCCGAATTTGGCCGCGCCGCCGGCGGTGTCATCAACTCGGTCACCAACAGTGGTGGCAACCAGCTTCATGGCTCCGCCTACTTCTACGACCGCGAATCCGCCTGGGGCGCCTACAACCCCTACACCAACAACACCACCGGTGTGCAGGACCCCAACACCGGCAAGTACACCTTCACCACTTCGCCCTACAAGCCATCCGACTCACGCAGAATCTGGGGCTTCTCGGCAGGCGGCGCCATCATCAAGGACAAGCTCTTCTGGCAGTACACCTACGACCAGCATCACCGCAACTTCCCCGGAACCGCCAAGGCCAACACGCCCTCGGCGTTCTTCTCGCAGCCTGATGCCTCACTCGCCAGCGCAGCCGGCACTCCTACCTGCGACCTCACCACGGGCTATCTCTCCGGCAGCACCACCACCAACCCGAACTACGCTCTGGACAGCCAGACCTGCACCCTGGCGGCTCGCCTCCATCTCGTCAACTACGACGCAGGCGCTACCCTCTACGCCAATGGTCTCGCCAGCCTGCTGCCCGACCTCGGCAACGTGCCCCGTACCGGCGACCAGGTCGTCAACATGCCCAAGCTCGACTGGCAGATCAACAGCAAGAACCACGTCAGCTTCCTCTACAACCGTCTCCGTTGGGACTCGCCCGGCGGCGTTCAGACTCAGGCCACCAACAACTACGCCATCGACACCTTCGGCACCGACTTCGTCAAGCTCGACTACGGCGTCGCCAAGCTGACCACCCTCGTTTCCTCGCACATCAGCAACGAGCTTCTCTACCAGTACGGTCGCGAGCTCAACGACGAAGGCCAGCAGCCCGTCAGCGCCTACACCAAATCTCATCTGGTCGGCACCAACGGCAACATTCCGGAAGTCTCGCTAGCGGCGTCTACTACCGGCTTCTATCTCGGTTCGCCCTACTACTCCTACCGCAAGGCACTCCCCGATGAGCGCAAGTGGCAGATCGGCGACACCCTCTACCTCAACCACGGCAACCACTCCTTCAAGTTCGGTGTCGATGCGGTTCACAACAACGACCTCATCAACAACACCTACGAGAGCAACGGCTACATCACCTACGGCTACCTCAGCAACTATCTCGTGGACATTGCGAATGCAGGCGCCGCCAACTCCACCTGCGATAGCAACGCCCTCTCCGCTGCAACCAGCAAGAATGGCGTAATTACCAGCGCTGTCAGCACCCATCCTTGCTACTCCTCACTCGTCCAGGGATTCGGTCCTCCGGTCTTTGCGGTATCCACCTTCGACTACGGCTTCTTTGCCCAGGACAACTGGAAGATCACGCCGCGCCTCACGCTGCAGTTGGGTGTGCGTTACGACTATGAAGCGCTGCCCGGAAACTCGGCCAACGCCAACCTGACCGCTGTTTCCGGCACCTTCACCCCCTACCCCGGACTCACCAACGCTCCTTCCGATAAGAACAACTTCGGCCCACGTCTCGGCTTTGCCTACGACGTATTTGGTGCTGGCAAGACTGTTCTGCGCGGTGGATACGGCATGTACTACGGCCGCATCACAAACGGCGTCCTGCTCAACGTTCTGCTCAACACCGGCAGCCCGCTTGGCCAGTACACCGCCTCCATCAAGCCCAGCGCGACAACTGCTCCTGTCTTCCCCAACGTCGTCAACGGGAACGTCGCACCACCCACACCCACCTCCTACTTCCTCGCTTCCAATCTGCAGAATCCCATGGTTCACGAGTTCGACCTCGTGCTCCAGCAGCAGGTTGGCCGTGGCACCATCTTCTCTCTTAACTACCTCGGCGGTCTGGGCCGTGAACTCACGAACTTCGTGAACACGAACCTCAGCACGACGACGACCCCCACCACCATCACCATCGCGGACCCCAGCGGTAAAGGTCCTCTGGCGAACGGCGCAACCTACACCGTTCCGGCTTACACCGCATACGTAAACAAGGGCTTCACTTCCATCACCGAGGTTGCCAGCAACGTCAACTCCAGCTACAACGCCTTCGTTGCCGAGATCCAGAACCGTTCGCTGCGTTCGATTCAGTTCGACGTGAACTACACCTGGTCTCACGCGCTCGACTATAACCAGAACGCGACGACAACCACCTCGGGCAACAGCATGTACGACCCCAACGGAAGCCATCACGCCGACTACGGGAACTCCAACTACAACGTACCCAACCGTCTCGCGGGCTACGTCCTCTACAACCTTCCGAACACGAACCGCGGAGACTGGGTCAAGTACCTGGCCAACGACTGGGCCCTGAACACCTCGTTCCAGGCGCAGAACGGCCTGCCTTACTCGGCTACGCTCAGCGGCTACGTCTCCTCCGGCGCACTGTTCAGCGGTTGGAACGGTTCAGGCGGCGGAACCTGGGTTCCGATGCTCGGACGCAACACCTACAAGTATCCTCGCGACATCGTCCAGGATCTTCGTGTGCAGAAGCAGGTGCCCATCACCGAGCGTTATCACGGTGAGCTGCGTCTCGATCTGTTCAACCTCTACAACCACCAGAACGTGACCGGCGTGAACAGCACAGCCTACGCGCTCCAGTCCACCGGAAACACGGCAACGGCAACATACCAGACTGGTATCGCCGGTTCGGGAACGTCTCTCTTC
>Ga0206905_10043_pt1 | contig 35030 bp, 34 predicted proteins | sample Alteio_BWOrgHeat_43_FD_152940 | JGI IMG/M metagenome (GOLD analysis project Ga0206905, IMG submission 152940) | Enriched cells from forest soil in Barre Woods Harvard Forest LTER site, Petersham, Massachusetts, United States -... | ecosystem: Environmental > Terrestrial > Soil > Temperate forest >...
GGGAATACTGGCGCTTGAAAGTCTCTCTGCACTTTGGGGGATGAACTGGGACTACCTCAGTTTTAGACGGCTGAATGTCGAGTTCCTCACAATCAGCATCGTCTTTGCGCTTATTGTGCTTGGGCTACGCGCAGCTACACCGGCAGCAGCGACGATCGGAGGGATGATTTGCTTGCTCGTCCTCAGGGGAACTTCCTCGCTTGATTACAGCGTTGTACGGTCTGGACTTTTACCTCTCTTATTACTTTTTGTCCTGACGTTTCTTTCCACGCGAGCGGGACGACGCATTAAAGCGAAGGCTGGATTGGCAGAGAAACGCAAAGGCAGAAATGCCGCTCAGGTAATTGCGAATCTGGCTGTGGCCGCTCTGAGCGTAGATGATTTTGTATTTCTCCTCCTGAATGGGGGAACCGCCAACATCGCAGGCAATTACGCGCATTTATGGATAATTCCAGTGATGAAGCTAATGTGCCTGGGTGCACTGGTGGAAGCGACGGCAGATACAGTGTCTTCCGAAATTGGCCAGGCTTTCGGCGGGAGGCCCAGAATGTTGTTGGGATTTCGGCAGATTGAGCCGGGGACAGATGGAGCCGTGACGCTGATGGGGACCGCGGCCGGTGTTTTGGGAGGAGCTATCGTTGCGGCTGCCGGGATGTGGGGGTTGGGGCTGTCTTTTATTCAAGCCGCGATTACGTTCGGGGCCGGTGTGTGTGGGTTGTTCTTCGACAGCTTGCTGGGCGCCACGGTGGAGCGGAAGGGATGGATTGGAAATGATCTGGTGAACTTTACTTCAACTTTGTTTGCGGCTGCAGTGGCGGCTCTGTTTTATCGAATGGTCGTGTTCACTCGCTGGAACCTATAGCCGTAGGACTTGCCTTCGAGCCAATGCATCCAGCCTTGCAGTGGTGGATCCAAAACTTAAGCTCGAGCTACATGTCGATACATCCTAGATGTTTACGTGGAGACGCATGGCGGTGTAGCTGACAATCTCATGGAAGTAGCGCATGACGAGATCGTAGTTGCTGATGTGGCCGACGGTGGAACGGGGTGAGGTGTAGACGTCGAGTCCTGCTTCTTTGCACAGCTCGCGGATGCGGAAGAGATGGGTTGCGTCGGAGACCACGACGATGTGATGGAGATGATTTTCGTGGGCGATGGCGGCGAGGCGGTGGACCTGCTGTTCGGTGTCGACAGAGTGGGTTTCGGCGATGATGCTGCCGAAGGGGATTCCGTTGGCGAGGAGATAGTCGCGACCTACCCCGCCCTCGGTATTACCTGAGTCCTTGTCGCTGCCGCCGCCGAGAGTGATGACGAGTGGAGCGATCTGTTTGCGGTAGAGTTCCACGGCGTGATCGAGACGGGCGTGAAGGACAGGCGAGGGATGGCCTGAATATTCGGCAGCGCCGAAGACGGCAATTGCGTCCGCGGGCTGGGCCTCATCATGATTGGCGACGTCGGCGATTTCCATATAGACCCAGACGCTCCAGGCAGTGAGGATGATAAGGACGCATGCGATCAAGCGACGGAAGAAGACACCACGGTTGTTGCGTGGGCTTCGCAGATTGGAGGCAGTAGCAGTCATAGTTCAGGCAGAAGTGCATAGTGTACGGGTTGAACGATGGGATGCAAAAGATAAAAACAGATTTCTTCCCTTCAACGCATTCGGGTGCGGGGTGACAAAGAATTGGGGCTAGCGTTGAAGCGTGAGGGCGATCTCGTGGGTAGGGATTGCGCCTTCGCGGAGAATCATCCAGGAGTTACTACCACCGGAGAGATCGACGATGGTGGTGGGAATAGTGCGAGCGGTCGGGCCGCCATCGATGATGAGGGGCAGCTTGTCGCCGAGCTGTTCCCGGACTCCGCTGGCAGAGGTGCACTCAGGCAGGCCGGAGAGATTGGCCGAGGTCGCAGTGATGGGGAGACCGAGGCACTTGACGACTGCGCGGGGAATGGCGGCTTCGGGGACACGGAGGGCGAGATTGCCGGTGTTGGCAGTAACTCGGAGGGGAAGTTTGGAGCCAGCCTTGACGACGATGGTGAGAGGGCCAGGCCAGAAGCGTTCCGCCAGGCGATCAAAGGCGGAGTCGATCTGGCGGGCGAGTTCGTACGCCTGAGCAGTTTCGGCAATGAGGAGCGAGAGTGGCTTGTGGCGGGCGCGGGTTTTGAGCTCGTAGATGCGGTCGACGGCGCGGAGATTGACCGGATCGACGGCGAGCCCGTAGAAGGTGTCCGTGGGCAGAGCGACAACGTTGCCGTTGTTAAGACTGGCGGCAACATAGTTGATGAGCGCGGGCTCTGGCTCGTCGGGATGGATACGGAGAGTTTCTGCCGTCAAAATTCTGGCTCCTGGGCCGACTGTTGGCCGCGAACGGCCTGTGCGGAGATGTACTGCCGCAATCTCGCACCTTAGCACACTGGACGCGATGGCTCAATGGAGGGTTGATATAGTCGATCTCATCTCCAGGCGCAGGAACCTCTCCGTGACCATTCTTCATCAGATCACACCACAGATGGCTCTGTCTTATAAATCGGTTCGATTGCGAGCGTTGCAGGATACGCCGAGCGCGTTTGGGAGTACTTATCTCAGGGAGTCGACGTTTACGGATGAAGAGTGGAATGTTCGGGCGCGGAATCTTGATGGGAGGCGTGCTGTCGGCTATCTGGCGTTCGATCAAGATGCGCATTGGGGGATCGCGGCGTGTTTTCTCGATGAAGTGAATCCTCTGAAGGCGCATCTGGTCTCGATGTGGGTTGCACCGGAGTATCGGAAAGAGGGCGTGGGGCGGTTGCTGGTTGAGGCAATTGCCGCGTGGGCGAAAGGCCGCGGAGCGCAGGATCTGCAGCTGATGGTGACCAGCGGTAATCATGCGGCAATCGAATTCTACAAACGCATTGGGTTTTCTATGACCGGACGGACGGAGCCTTATCCAAACGATCCGGCGATGATTGAGTATGAGATGGTGAGGGCGCTGTCCTCAAATTGACGGCGTAAGATTTTGGTGAGATGACGACTTCAGAGATGGTGGTTTCGAGCAGGGCGAATGCGCGAGTGAAGCAGTTGCGGGCGGCGTTCGCCGGGCAGTCGCGGCTGAGCGGTGGGCTGATTGCGATTGAGGGAGAACATCTGCTGGAAGAGGCTTTGCGGAGTGGCATGATTTTGAAGACCGTGTTTGTGAGCGAGCGCCGTGGAGTACCCAAGGCTGTGCCGCGTGAAGTGGACGTGGTGCGGCTTACTGAGGATGTATTTGCGAGTGCGGTTGAGACTCTGGCGCCGCAGGGTATCGCGGCATTGATGGTGCCTCCGGTGTTTGGGTTGGATGATGTGATGGTATCTGCGGGAACTGCTGCGTTGATTCTGATTGCGGCGGGATTGCAGGATCCAGGGAATCTGGGGGCGTTGGTGCGGTCGGCAGAGGCGTTTGGGGCTTCGGGGGTGTTGACAACACCCGGGACGGTGAGCGCCTGGAACCAGAAGGCTCTGCGAGCGAGTGTTGGAAGTGTTTTTCGTGTTCCGGTGGTAGGGGTGACAGCATCTGAGTTGATAGATGTGAAGAAGCGTGGTGTGAAGTTGCTGGCTGCGGTTGGTGTGGATGGAGTGAGTGTGGCAGAGATGGATTTTCACGGGGCGTGTGCGGTGATGATTGGGAATGAGGGTTCGGGGCTGACCGCGGAATGGTTAGAGATGAGTGATGCGAAGGTGACCATTCCCTGCCCTGGGCCTGTGGAGAGTCTGAATGCTGCGGTGGCTGGGAGTTTGTTGTTGTATGAAGCCCGTCGGCAGAGGAATGATGGATTTTTGAGGTGAAAAGGGTCACTGGCAGTTTTGCTGAATTGAGACTCTCGAGGTCCTTCGACCCCGTGCATTGCGCTTCGCTCAGGATGACGAGATTAAAGTAAGTCGGAGGGGGCGCGCGAGATAAACGATGAGTTTGTTTGATACATCGCCGGTAAGTGTTGCGGGGCGCGGAGTGCGGAGTGCTCCATTGGCTGAGAGGATGCGGCCTCGGACGCTGGATGAGTTTGTGGGGCAGGAGCATCTGCTGGGGCCCGGTAAGCCTCTGCGTGTGGCGATTGAGAGGGACGATGCTACTTCGATGATCTTCTGGGGACCGCCGGGGACGGGGAAGACTACGCTGGCGAAGATTGTTGCGGAGAGGACGCAGGCTAGTTTTATTGAGTTCTCTGCGGTGATGAGCGGGATTAAAGAGATCAAGGCTGTGATGGTGGAGGCAGAGAAAGCGGCTGGCTTTGGGTCGCGCACGATTTTGTTTGTGGATGAGATTCATAGGTTCAATAAGGCGCAGCAGGATGCGTTTTTGCCTTATGTGGAGCGGGGGACGATTCGGTTGATTGGGGCTACGACGGAGAATCCTTCGTTCGAGATCAATGCGGCGCTGTTGTCGAGGTGTCGTGTCTACACGCTTGTTGCGTTGACTGAGGAACAGATTGTCGGGTTGCTGACGCGAGCGCTGACTGATTCGGAGCGGGGGCTTGGGACTTCCGGGGTTGCGGCTGAGGATCAGGCGCTGGCTACCATCGCTTCTTATTCGAGCGGGGATGCCCGGAACGCTTTGAATGCATTGGATGTCGCAGCGAAGTTGGCTGAAGGGCGTGGGGAAAAGCTAATTACGAAGGCGCTGGCTGCGGAGGCTTTGCAGCGGCGGGTACTGCTGTATGACAAGAAAGGCGAACAGCACTATGACATTATCTCGGCGCTGCATAAGAGCGTGAGGAACTCTGATCCAGATGCTTCGCTGTACTGGTTAGGCAGAATGCTCGAGGCAGGTGAAGACCCGATGTATGTTGCTCGGCGCGTAGTGAGGATGGCGGTAGAGGATATTGGGCTGGCGGCTCCAGAGGCATTGAATCTTTGTTTGAGTGCGAAGGATGCGATGCATTTTCTGGGACATCCGGAGGGTGAGTTGGCGTTGGCGCAGGCTGTGGTTTATCTCGCGCTGGCTCCGAAGTCGAATGCGGTTTATACAGCCTATGGGGCGGTACAGGCAGATATTGAGGCGACCGCAGCGGAGCCAGTACCGCTGCATTTGAGAAACGCTCCGACAAAACTGATGAAGGAGCTGGATTACGGCAGGGACTATCAGTACGCGCACGATGTGGAGGGCCGCGTGGCGGATATGGAGTGTTTGCCGCCCTCGTTGGTTGGGCGACGGTATTACTTGCCTACGAATGAGGGTAGGGAGAAGTTACTGGCGCAGCGGATGGAGGAGATTGCTCGGATCAGGCGACGAAACGGATCAGCAGGGATTGAGCCTTAGGGAAGAAATGCAATCGCAGATCCTTCGGCCACTCCGTTCGCTGAGGTTGACACCTTCTTGGACGGTGGGACCAGAAAGCAAATCAAAACAGCAGCAGCAGATTCCTCCGCTGCGCCGCGCGCATGACAAGCTAAAAAGCGATCAGTACCCTAGTGGGCGTATTTGACGCTGCAGCCATAGGGACGGGTGCTCTGGACAGCTACTGGTTTGCCTGACATGGAGGCGTTGAGGGCGTCGTTGAGGTAGTTGTCTGCGCCCTTTAGGTCGGCCTGGTCGGTCGTAGGTTTGTTGTCGATCGCTCCCTCGTAGATAAGCTTACCGGTGGGATCGATGACAAACATGTGTGGTGTGGTCTTGGCTTCGTAGAGGCGACCTATGGTGCCCGCTGGGTCAAGAAGTACTGCAGTGGATGCAACGTGCATGGACTTGATGTAGTCGTTCTCCTGCGCGGCGGTGACGTAGCCCTGCTCGCCTGGGGCGGAGGAGATGACGGAGAGCCAGACGACTCCCTTGGTGGTCCACTCTTTCTGGAGGCCTTCCATGTTGCCGCTTAAGTAATGCTTCTGCTCGAAGGGACAGCCTTTGTTCGCCCATTCGAGGACGACATATTTGCCGCGGTATTGCGAAAGGGTGTGCTGGACTCCGTTGGAGTCGACGCCTTTGAAGTCTGGCGCGAAGGTGCCGGGGGCAACGGCCAGGGCTGGGATGGCGGCGAAGGCTAAGGCGATGGAAAGAAGTTTGCGGTGGGACATGAGGTACCTCCACAACTGCTATCTGACGATATTTTGCGATGATTGGACGCACAGATGCAAGCGGATGTCATCAGAAGCGAAAGCAAATGCGGGGAGTCCTGGAGGCCCGTTCGACTTTGTTCAGCAGGCTTCTCCGCTCCGTCGCTGCGTGACTTTGGTCGAGATGACATTCCTAAAGAGTGCGGGCCAGCACACTAAGGCATGGCGATAAGAGCGGCCATGGTTTCGATTCCGTCCCAGAGGTTTTGCAGGCGGAGGTTTTCGTTGGCGGCATGCTGGTTGTCGTCGTGGTTGGCGATGGGAACGGTGATGGTGCGGGTTTGCGCGGCGCGCTCCATGGCGTCGAGAGGGACGGTGCCACCGAAGGTGGGAAGAAGGATGATTTTGCCGCGTGCGCTCTCGATGGCGCGAATGACATCGGAGGCGATGGGCAAGTCCATGGGGGTGCGTGAGGCTGGTTCGCCTTCTTCGGCCTGGATGTATGCGACTTTGGGATGAGCGAGGCGCTGCTCGCGGGTGGCTGGGACTTCGGTGATGAAGTAGCCCTGCGAACGGATGTAATTGATGACGCGCTGTTGCTGTGTCTTGGGGTCAATGCCAACGACGAGGCGGAGATCGAGGTTGGCGGTAGCGGTGGGTGGAATTGAGTTGGTGGAGTGCGCGCCGGTTTGACCGGAGGAGATGCCGTTGATGTTGAGGGAAGGTTCGTTGAGGAGTTCGAGGAGATGTTTGCCTGTACCGTCGGTGTGGCCGAGGACGAATTCGTTGCGGAGAAGGTCGTCGTTGACGGGGGCTTCGGCAAGGGCTTTCTTTTCGATGGGGCCGAGGGGGACGATGCCGTCGTAGAAGTGCGGGACGAGGACGTGACCGTCGGCGTCTTTCATGCCCGCGAGGAGTTGTACGAGCATGAGTGCGGGGTTAGGGGCCCAATTGCCGTAGTGGCCGCTGTGAAGGGCGTGGTCGGGACCGTAGACGGTGATCTGGAGGTGGGCATCGCCGCGTGCGCCGAAGATGAGAGTCTGGTGGCGCGTTTGATCGACGGGACCATCGCAGACGAGCCAGACGTCGCCGTGGATGAGGTTGCGGTTGGCCATGAGGATTTGTTCGAGATGGGCGGAACCGGCTTCTTCTTCGCCTTCCCAGACGAAGCGGATGTTTGATTGGAGTGGGATGTGCGCGACCTGGAGAGCACTGAGGGCGGTGAGTTGGGCGAAGATCGCGGCTTTGTCGTCTCCTGCTCCGCGTGCGTAGATGCGTGGTTCACCGTCGACTTGTTTGACTATAGGAATGAAGGGCTTTCCTGTGTCCCACTCGGACGTCGTGACGGGTTGGCCGTCGTAATGGGCGTAGAAGACGATGGTGCGTTTGGCGCCGGGAGTTTTGATCTCACCCCAGACCACGGGTGGGGTGGTTCCGGGCAGTCCCGGCGCCATGAGAAGTTTTGCTTCGGCTCCGCGTTGCTGAAGCTGGGCGACCAGGAATTCGGCGTTGCGATGAAGGCCAGCGGGGTCGGCAGCTACGTTGGGGATGGCGAGGAAGTCCGAGAACTGCTGCGTGAGCTCGACGTGGCGGGGTTCGATGTAGTCACGGGCAGCCTGCGGTGGCGTAGATTGTGCAAAGAGAGCGCAAGGCGCCAGGACGACGACGAGCATAAGATTCCGCGTGAGGGGCATGTTGAGAACTTAGCATGCGGTGTTTCGATCTGGTTGACGATTTTGCGGGGGTCATTCGCTACGCGGGAGTGAGTAGGTTGGCATCGCGCCAGATGCGCCACTGGCCGTCGGTGCCTCGGCGGAAGACGGTGAGGACGTTTCCCGCATGCTTGCGAGTTTCACCGCCTTCGACTGGCGTGAGGAATACTTCGAGGAGGTTCCAGCAGAGAGCGAGGTCACCGTTTACGGTGATCTCCTGCACGTTGGAACGGCATTCGATGGTGACAACTCCGACTGCAGCACGAAATTGGTCGGCGAACTCTTCGCGGCGCATTGGTGCACGACCGGGTGTGAGAAAGACGACGTCGTGCGTCATGAGATTGAACTGAGCGGTGAGATCTGCTGCGGCGGAGGCTTCACACCAAGCATCGATGACGGCGCGAATATGTTGTTCGTCCGAATGCTCGCTCACTTTTTCGTATCCTTCTCCAGGGCTTTGAGGACAATGTCTTTGGTGAGGAGTTCTGGAAGCACATCGGGGGTGGAGTTTACCGGCGCGGGATAGATGACGTACGTGGGAACTCCGCTGCGGTGGACCGAGGCTAACTGTTGTGTGATCGCAGGGTCATACTGCGTCCAGTCGGCGCGCAGGAGGGTGACGTTGTTCTTACTGAACTGTTGCTGGACATCGGCGGATTTGAGGACAAGGCGTTCATTGACCTGGCAACTGAGGCACCAGGCGGCGGTGAAGTCGATGAAGACGGGATGACCGGCGGCTCGGGCTTGGTCGAGAGTCTGTTGTGAAAAGGGTGCCCAGGCGAGATTCGTGTCTTTGGGCTGATAGAGCGGAATTGTAAGACCGAGTGCCGCGATGAGAATTGCAGCGATGGTGCTCGACCAACGCGCTGGCCATTTGCCGAGAACCCATCCAGCGACTGCAAGCATCAGGAAGCAGCCGAGGAGGAGTGCGATTTTGTAGATATCCTGATTGCTGCTGGTTCCTCCGGAATAGAGCGAGCCATAGACGTAAGTGAGCCAGATAACCGTAGCGAAGAAGATGACGGCTGTAATTTGTTTGAACACTTCCATCCACGCGCCGGGGCGCGGTAGCAGGCGTGTCCAGGCGGGCTGGAAGCTGAGAAGAAGGTAGGGTGCGGCGAGGCCGAGTCCGAGTGAGGTAAAGACAGCAAAAGTGATGATTGCGGGTTGCGCCAGAGCAAAGCCGATCGCTGCTCCCATGAGCGGTGCGGTGCATGGAGTGGCAACGACGGTGGCGAGGACTCCGGTGAAGAAACTTCCGGTGTAGCCCTGTTTTTTGGCGAGGTCACCTCCGACGCTGGTGAGCGAAAGGCCAATGTCGAAGAGACCTGCGAGGGAGAGGGCAAAGAAGAAGATCGCTGCCGCAAGAAAGACAAGGAAGACAGGAGATTGAAGCTGGAAGCCCCATCCTGCCTGGCTGCCTCCTGCTCTGAGAATGAGAAGAGCCGCAACGATGGCCCAGAAGGAGACGAGAATCCCGAGGGTGTAAACGAGGCCATGACTGCGAAGATGTTTCCGTTCCTGGCCTGAGGATTGAAGAAGCGCAAGACCTTTCAAGAAAAGTACGGGAAAGACGCACGGCATTAAATTGAGGATGATGCCGCCGAGGAAGGCCAGGCCGATTGCCGTGAGGGTGGTGACACTGCCAGTTGAGATCCCAGGATTTCCCTGGGATAAGGGCGCTATTTCGCCGGGGACAACCGGCGAAGTGACGTCATAGGCGATGGAGTCAGAGAGTTTGAAGACGCCATGGAGGGTAGCGGGCAGCTTCTTCAGGTCTTCGGATCGGCGGACACGGAGGCGGACGCCATCAGAGAGAGACTCGATTGGCTGAGGCGCGGCGTTGGCAATCTGTTCCTCGTTGAAGGGGTAGAACTCAGCGTTGGTTTCTCGCTTGCCGGTAGTCAGGGTGAGCACGAAGTCGGTCTGGCCTCCGGTGACAGTAAATTTCAAGTCCGAGGGAAGAGGTTTGGGAATGAGGCCGATGGCCTCGCCGAGAGCACCAACGGGCGGAGCGGCCGATGCATTGGGATCGACAGTGAGGTCGATGCCAAGGCGGGCTTTGCCGGGAATGCAGACCTCACGGCAGACCAGCCAGCTAACCATGGCATCGAGGTGAATGGGACCGGGTTTGACCGCGCTGGAGGCGGTGAGCCGAACGGGAAAGGCGACTTCATCTTCGTAGCCAAAGTCCATGAGAGGACCGAGAGGGAGGCGGCTGGGGATGGGAAACTGCATCGCCCCCGCGGTGATGCCTTCAGGGAGGGTCCAAGTGATTTTTGGCGGTTCTCCGGAATCACCTGCGTTAATCCAGTAGACATGCCAATGCTCTTCGAGCGTGAGAACCAGACCGACCTGGAGAGTGCTTCCTGGCGCGATAGCCGGAGCCAAGGACACGAGTTCGGCGGTGAGGTGTTGGGCTTTTACCGGCCCAGGGCCGCCATCGCCAACAGCCTGAAGCTGACCGTTCGCTGGAGAGTGAGAGAAGAATACGCAGGCAAGGAGCAGTAGCGCGGAGATGGGTCGGACGATTTTCATTCCATTTTTGATTGTATGGGTTGCGCAGGGCTGTTTGTCACCGGGATGTCAGGTGGCGATGCTCGACCATAATGCAGCGGTCCATGACGACGCGAATGCCTCCGGCTTCAGCTCGCGTGGCGGCTTCCTGGTTGACGATTCCCAATTGCACCCAGAGATTAGGCAGGCCTAGCTGAAGCATCTCATCGACGATGGCTGGAATGAACTTCGGGAGGCGGAATACGTTGACGATGTCAGGCTTGATGGGTAGGTCGGAGAGGCTTGAATAGGATTTTTCACCCAGGACTTCCGGAATGGAAGGGTTGACGGGATAGATCTTGTATCCGTGCTGCTGCATGTACTCGGAGACGTAGTGGCTGGGTTTGGATGGAACTTCGGAGAGGCCAATGACGGCGATGGTGAGCGGATGTTCCTTCGTCGGTGAGCCAAGCATGGAGCGGATAAGTTCGGTTTCGTTCATCGATGGACCTGAAAGAAGTTTACTTTGGCCAGCAGCCGAGGAGGCGGCGGAGCACGATGAACTCGCCGAGGTGATGAGAGTTATGGTCGGCGAGAAGAAGAGCCTCGCGAAGGAGGTTTTGGCCGTCGCCCCACCGAAAGGGCTTGTAGAGATCCGCAGTGGGTTTTTCGATGAGGGCGATGAAGTGTTTCAGATCGCGGCGAATGGCGGCGATTGAGCTATCCCATGCGTCAGTCGAGGGTGGCTGGTGGGACTCGGGCCAGTAGGCGTCTGGCCACTTTATGGGATGGTAGCCGCCGGTTGGTGGCGCGGAGAAATCGAGGATGTCGCGTTGAGCAATGCGGATGTGCTCGAGAAGCTGCCATGCTGAGTAAGGAAGGTTTGCGGGAACCGTACCGCGCAGACCGACGGGAAAATCTTTTACGGCGTCGTCGAAGGCGGCGTGGGCCTGACCACTTTCCAGAAGAGCAGTCAGTTGCTTGCGTAACGGGGCTTGGTCGTCTTTCGTTATTTTAGTCTTGTCGGCTTTTGTTGCGCTCATTCGCACTACTCTCCGTTGACTTACCTTCATTTGGATGCCGCCAACGGAGCAGGGTTACAGAGATTTGCGAGCGATGACAACGGTGAGCGGAGGAAAGGTGGTGATGAGGCTGCCGCATTTCTTTTCAACGACGAGCCCGGCTCTGCGGAATTCGTCGGCATACTCGCCAGTGAGCTTGTAATCGGAGATGAGGGCGATCCCTCCGGGTTTGAGGACGCGGACTATCTGCTGAAGCGCTTTGCGGCGAGTTGGCTCGTCGTAGATATTGTGGAGACAAAGATTGGAGAGGATGACATCAAAAGTGGCGTCGGGAAACGGCATTTCCTGTGCCGATCGGGTGACGAGGGTACAGATGGATAAGACACCTTCGAGGTCCAGGTTACGTTGTGTGGCTGCGGCGGAGTTTCCGCCCATATCGACATTCGACCAGACATCAATTCCGGTGGCGTGGCCTTTGCCGGAGACGGCGACGATGCGTTTGGCCGCGCCCGCAAGCAAGAGACCGCGACCGCAGCCTACGTCGAGAACATTTTCATCGCCACTCCAGCGATGCTGGCTGAGCATAAAGTTGCGATGACGGAATTTGCCGACCTTGACGTAGAGGAGAAAGAGAAGGCCTTCCGCGATGAGGAAACCCGCGGGCCAGTAAAACGAGCGGGTGACGAGAGAAACAGGACCAAGATGAAGGGGGGATGGCGCAAAGATAGCAGTGAGTAAAAACAGGGCACCAAAGAGAAAGAGATTGCGCATGACGGCGGGTGCGTCTACGCCGTAATCAAGTCGTTGTGCGGGGGTGGTCACCAAGGCGGCTCCTGTCTGTTGCTTGCAATCAAGCATTCCAGAGGTCGCGCCAGAAGAACAGTGTCGACTGTCAGAGAGCAAGGATGACGATTGTCACCCCTGCTTTTTAGGTTAGATTTTATGTCGCGGATTTAGAGAAAGGATTAGTGATTCGAGCCAGAAGTCTCGAGGACCTGAGAGTTTCCTGAAGTCTCAGTGCCTTGCTGCTGCACTGAAGTTGCTTCTGTAGGAGCGGGCTGTCTGCGATCGCTGTAGCGACGATTGTGCGCGGGATTGTTACCTTCGGAGCGTCTCTGCCGGCGGTCGATTACGAACTTCTTCTTGAACATCTCATCTTTAAACTGCGTGAACGCGATGACCAAGATACAAAGAGTCGGAATCGCGAAAAGCCACACAACACCGTGATTCATATTGAGCCTTTCCCTGAGGGGTTTCTCTGCACTACCGCTCTGGATAGCGGATGGATTGCCACGGGATCAGAATGACATTGGTGGTTTTTGGAACCTATCCCCCGTTTGGGTCAGGCCCTTTCTTATGAGCAATCTCGGAGGATTGGAGGCCTCGAGGCACGGCGCTGGAATGGGGCCGATTGGCCCGAGATGGAGAAAGTGTCGGCACTACAGGCAACAAACAGGTCCTCCGACTTCGTTTGGCGCAAAGCGCCAAACCCGCTCAGGATGACGCGGTGTTTGTTGCTAGCTTCAGACTCAGCGCACTAGTTCAGATCGTCGTCTGTGATCTCGGCTGGGAAGTTACCTTCGCGCCGCATGCGCAGGTAGCCGCGGATGAAGGGTTCGAGGTCGCCATCGAGAACTTTATCGACATCGCCTACTTCGACGCGAGTGCGAAGGTCTTTGGCCATCCGGTAGGGCTGCAGGACGTAGCTGCGGATCTGCGAGCCGAACTTGATGTCGAGCTTGGAGTCTTCGAGCTTTTTTGTAACGGCTTTTTTCTTCTCGAGTTCGAACTCATACAGGCGGGAGCGGAGGAGCTTCATAGCCTTCTCTTTGTTCTTGTGCTGCGACCGCTCATTCTGGCAGCCTGCGACGATGCCGGTCGGGAGATGGGTGATGCGTACGGCAGAGTCGGTCGTGTTGACGTGCTGACCGCCTTTACCGCCGGAGCGGTAGGTGTCGATACGCAGGTCTTCGGGCTTGATGTCGATAACGATAGTGTCGTCGATCTCGGGCGAGACGAAGACGCTGGCAAAGCTGGTGTGGCGGCGCTTGGCGGAGTCGAAGGGAGAGATGCGGACGAGGCGATGCACGCCGGTTTCGCCGTTGAGCAGTCCGAAGGCGAAATCTCCAGAGATGGTGAAGGTCGCGGATTTGATGCCGGCTTCGTCGCCATCCTGAATTTCGTTGATCTCGACTTTAAAATTCTGGCGCTCGGCCCAGCGAATGTACATGCGCATGAGCATCTCGGCCCAGTCTTGGCTCTCGGTTCCACCTGCGCCGGGATGAACGACGACGATAGCGTTAAGCGGATCGGTCTCTTCGGAGAGCATGGTCTTGGATTCGAGTTTGTCCGCGAAATCGACCAGGGCAGGAATCTCGCGGGCCAGGTCGGGTTCTGTGTTTTCACCTTCGCGTGCGAGCTCGAAGTAGGCCTCGATGTCATCGGAGCGGCGGGCTAGTTCCGTGTCGTCAGCGAGTAGAGTTTCGAGGCGTTTACGTTCACGCATGAGCGGTTGCGAACGCGAGGCGTCGGCCCAGATGGTGGGGTCGGAGATCTTTTCTTCAATGGTGGATAATTCGCGGCGGAGTCGGGCCGAGTCAAAGATACTCCCGCAGATCGCGCACTTTGTCGCGGACCGGGGAGTACGTGTATTCGAGATCACTAAGCATAAGTGTCTTTAGTTTACGGCAAGTTTGCGTTGAAAGCTCAAGGCGAGTGCGATTGCGGTTACAAGAGCACAGACATAGGCAAACAGATCGCCGTGTGCCGCATAGAAGGTAAGGCCATGTTCATAGGCAAAGTGAACTTGAATGCTGGTTCGCTGGTGACGCGGCGCGGCCGCAGTAACCCGGCCGTATGGATTAATCGCGGCAGTGACACCGGTGTTGGTGGCGCGAAGAATCCAGCGATGATTTTCGATCGCACGCATACGGACCATGTTGATATGCTGCCAAGCTGCACTAGTGTCGCCGTACCATCCGTCGTTAGAGACGTTGATAAGCACGTCGGCTCCTTGCTGGGTGAGATGACGGATTTCGTCGCCAAAGATGGACTCGTAACAGATGAAGACGCCGTAGGTGTGGCCGCCGTTGGTGAAGACGGTGCGGTCCTTTCCGGGCTCGAAGGTGCCAACTTCGTTGAGAAGGTTTTTGGCGAAGAAGAATAGGTCTTTGTAGGGAACATACTCGCCAAAGGGGACGAGGTGCATCTTGTCGTAATGACCTGCAAAAGTGCCGTCGGGATTGATGAAAGAGGCACGGTTATAGAGCGTGTAACCGGATCGAGAGGCGGGGTTAGGCTCGAGACCGGTATTGCCGACGATGACTGGGGCATTGGCCGCGCGAGCAACAGCAGACATTGAGGAACGAAACTGCTGGTCGAGGTCCTCGAATGGCGCGGGAGATTCGGGCCAGACGATGAGGTCGGTCGGGATCAGCTGCTGGTTGCCGGAATTGTCTCCATCGGCAAGACTACGCTGGCGTATGAGATAGACAGACGGCGTCTCGGGCAACTCTGGAATGCCGAGGTAATACCTTGGTGAGGGATAGCGGCTGAGATAGGAGAAGGAATCGAGAAGCTGTTGCGTTGTCGGTTGGGGGCCGGCGTTAGCCACGCCTACTTCGATATTTTCCTGAACCAAGGTTGCTGTCGCGGTTGTGGGAGAGACTTTGGGATTTGCGATGAGACGTAACCCCACCACGTAAACCACGATGATGGCCACTCCTACGATGGTTAGAAGGGGACGCGTGAAACGGTGCTCGCGGACCCTAATACGGATAAGCCAGAGAGCGTTGACTGCGGCAATGATAAAGGACAGGCCATAGGCTCCAGTGATCGGAGCTAGACGGGTTAGTAATGGATTATCGACCTGAGCAATGCCGAGCAGATCCCAGGGCAAGCCTGTGATGCGTGCGCGTGCGAGTTCCACCGCAACCCAAGCGAATGGGACAAGCAGAAGCGCGCTCTGACGGCCAAAGCGTCTACGGAAGGCGGCAAATAAGACGCCAAAGAGCGCGTGATAGAGACCAAGGTAGAGGCAAAAAAGGATAAGAATTGCGCCCGCGACCGGCTTAGCCAGGCCGCCGTATAGATACATCGTCTGGTAGATCCAGTAACAGTTGCCCAAGTACCAGAGAATGCCGCAGAAGTAACTGAGTGAAGCCGCCTGACGAACGGTAAGTGGATTCTCCGTCTTATCGTTAGCCAAAAGCGTCCAGAAAAGTGGAAGCAGCGCGGCCCAGCAAAAGACCGTGCGCCAGGGCGGCACAGGACCTGCAATGGGGAAAGGCAGGATTTGTAGAAAAGCAGAGAGAGCAGCCAGGGCCCAGAGCCGCAGGGGAATTCGTCGCATCGCGTCTGAAGTCTAACATTCTGGTATTCCGCAGCTACAATAGAGAGCGATGAATGCGCTGGCCCAGATATTGGCGAAGATTCTAGTCCCTCTGTTTTTTGTTGGGATGGCAGGTTCCCTGTTCGTTGTAATTTTCACTGTCATTCGAGATTTGCGGCAGGTATTGTCGAATAAAGATGAACGAGGTACTGACCTGTGATCTTTACTACAATTTTGCGAGCGAGAGTTTCGGCTGAGGCTATAGTTGTGGGGGCATTCGTTCGACGCTGACATAGGCAACGTTTTTAGATAATGGGCTTTTCCAAACCAACTCTTACTCCGCCGCAATCCAGCCGTGTACGCCTTGTCGTGGCGTCTTCGGTGATGCTGACATTTATCTCCTTCTGGCGCGCCGCGGCAATTGTTCTTAATGATCTTGGCTCCTCGGCCTTTTATGCAGGCGGGCTTGCAGAGGAAGCAGTGGGAAAAGCAGCGCCTTGGCTCATCCTTGGCGTTGTAGTTTTTTCGTACGCAGTCAGAGCTGTCTACGTTGAAAGCTGCTCAATGTTTACCAGGGGCGGCGTCTACCGCATTGTGAAGGAAGCGCTGGGCAGTACCTTCGCAAAGGTCAGTGTCTCTGCGCTGATGTTTGATTATGTGCTGACCGGGCCAATCTCCGGCGTTTCAGCCGGTCAGTACATCGTGGGAATGATGAATGATCTTGGCGAGATATTCGCCGCGAAATTTCATTGGAGCGTAGTGCCTCATCTAAGGCCGGATATCGCTTCGGCCTTTATCGCCATCACGATTACGGTTTATTTCTGGTGGCAGAACACCAAGGGCATCGAAGAGTCGAGCGAAAAGGCACTCGACATCATGAAGATCACGACAGTGATGGTTGTGATTCTTCTGGGATGGGGAATTTTTACTGTTGTTCATCGCGGCGCGATTCTGCCTCCGCTGCCGATTCCGTCGAATCTGCATTTCAGCCCGGATGCACTGGGATTCCTGAAGGGAACGCCGTTTGCCGCTTCGCTTGGCCTGTTCGGTGTACTGATGGCATTTGGCCATTCTGTGCTCGCGATGAGTGGCGAAGAATCCCTGGCCCAGGTCAATCGCGAGATCGAACATCCAAAGTTGAAGAACCTGAAGCGAGCCGCACTCGTCATCGCGATCTATAGCTTCATGTTTACCGGCGTATGCACATTGCTCGCGGTGATGATTATTCCGGATGACGTTCGCGTTCATGTTTACCGGGACAATTTGATTGCCGGCATGGCGATGAATATGGCCGGCCCGCAGATATTAAAGCTTATCTTTCGCTTCTTTGTTGTGTTGGTCGGTTTTCTGATTCTTGGCGGTGCAGTCAATACAGCGATCGTAGGTTCGACCGGTGTTTTGATGCGGATCGCTGAGGACGGAGTCCTGACGGACTGGTTCCGCAAACCACAAAAGAAGTATGGGACGAGTTATAGGATCATCAATCTTGTAGCCGGCATGCAGTTACTGGTTATCGTTCTGACTCGCGGCAATGTGCTAGTCATTGGTGAGGCTTACGCGTTTGGTGTGATCTGGAGTTTCACCTTCAATGCGCTGGCTATGCTTGTTTTGCGTTGGAAGTTTCGCGGCGAACGAGGATCGAAGGTTCCACTTAACCTGCGCATAGGTAAAACCGAGATACCGATTGGATTGATTTCAGTATTTTTGGCGTTATTTACCACTGCAGTCGTCAACTTACTTACAAAATCGGTAGCTACGATAAGTGGCATTGTTTTTGCTGCCACATTTTTTCTGCTCTTTACATTGTCAGAAAAAGTCAATAAAAGACGCCACGATCTTACCGCAAGACAGATGAAGGAGCACTTTCAACTCGAACACCAGGACAATGTTGGCCGGGAAGCCTTGGAGATACGTCCTGGCGCGGTCGTAGTAACGATGCGCGACTCGGCGGCTCCTTTTGCATTGAAGTGGGCCCTGACACATACGAATACAGATGATCAGGATCTTGTGGTATTGGCAGCGCGGATGATGGGTGCAGGTGGGCCGGAGTATGTCTCCGCCTCCGAGCAGTTATTCAGCGAGCATGAACAGATGCTCTTTACCAAGGCTGTTTCGGTCGCCGAAAGTTTCGGAAAGCATATTTCGTTGTTGGTTGTGCCCGCAGGTGACATCTTTGCGGCACTGGTGCAGACAGCCAACTCGCTTGACGCTGCGGCGGTTGTTTCCGGGCTGTCGACGAAGCTCACGGCAGAAGAACAGGCTTATCACGTTGGTCAGGCGTGGGAGGCTTTGCCCGAGCCTAAACGGCAATTTACGTTTTACATCGTGAAACCAGATGGCGGATCACTCAGTTTCCATATCGGCCCTCATGCACCGGCGATTGAACCACACGAGGTACAGCTTGTGCATCGCCTTTGGCTTGATCTGCGTCGAGATCCAAATATGCAGAACTTACATCACAGCGACATTCTTTCCTATGCATTAACCCGCATGGCGAGTGAGTTTACTCATGACAGAGAAGCGACTCTGAAAGACTTGCAGAGATGCATTGAGAAGGGTCATCATCGCCATGGACTAGGCGGCCTGCGTTTTGAGGAGTTGGATGAAGTTGCTCCGGGATACGCGAGTGTAAGCTCGGGACCGGAACCGAAGATGAAGCAAGATGAAACTACCTCGACTCATGAAAAATAATCTGAGCTAGTTTGCATCATGTTAATTCCTTCTGTATTGTCATAGCGTGGAGTTAAAATTTTAACAATAGCTGGCGAAGAGTATCTGGATCTTCTACGCCAACTGGAGGCAATACGTGGAAGTAAAACGCATCCTTGACGAGATAGACGCCCAGATTTCAAAGTTGCAGCAGGCACGCGCGCTGCTCGCTGGTACGAGTGCACCCGCAGGCCGGGGCAGGCCTAAAGGCAGCAGCGCAACTGCGGCCCCACGCAAACGCAAGCTGAGCGCCGAGGGACGCAAGCGCATCGCGGAGGCCATGAAGAAGCGCTGGGCCGAACGGCGGAAGCAAAACGCAAAAAACTAAGTCATCGGAACTTTCATGATAAGGTCCCTCAGAATTGAGGGACCTTATCTTTCTAAATAATCTGTTCTGATTCGCTGATAGTTGATCGCTTACCTGGTGATGATTACTTCCCGAAGACTATCTTTCGCGAGAAAAAATCTGTAGTTACTGAACCCACTCAGCATATTTTCAATCTTGCGGTTGTTGTAGACGTTCAGGATTGGATAGTTACCTGCCCGCTGCATCTCCACAACATCAGTATCGGTGAGGTGGTATCGACAAAAGACGGTATCGGGGCTGGATGCCTGGTGGAAGAAAGCAAGCATGAGACCTCCCGGCTGCAAGACTTCGTGAATGCGCGCCAAGACCGGCGCCACCAGAGCCTCTGGAAGATAGTCGGCTGTATCCCACAAGATAACCACGTCGAACATGCGGCCTGAGAAGTTGAGATTGTTCTCGAGGAACTTATCGACCGCAAAGGTAGGCTCAGCTCCTGCTTCGCCCGGAACGAGCCACTCTGGCTTGGAGGCTTCTTCCACTACGTTCGCCATATAAATGCTATGGCCGAGGCTGGTGATGTAGTTGATGTTCGTGGACGATGTGGGCCCGATATCGAGAATCCGCAGAGCTTCCTGCGTTCTGAGATATTTCATTAGTTCATTCCATCCACTGGAATGACGAGGCACACGATTGCTGTTTCCGCTGCGAGCAGTACCGGTTTCGCCACCCCCGAAAAGGTTGCGCATAAGTCCGCTTCCCTTTCTAACCTAAGCCGTTGCTTGAGGGAACAAAGATTCGTTCGACTGAGTTTGTGTCGGCTTGGATGCTGCGGGAGCGGCAGCAGGAGATGAGGCCTTCGTTTGCGCCTCAACCTTGAGTTCGACACGCCCGGTCAGCACCGCGCTCTCCTCAATCGAAAGTCTGCCGGCGAGGATATCTCCTTTGACCTGCGCGGACTGACGGAGTTCGACACGGCCAGAGGCGCGGACATTGCCGGTAAGATGTCCAAAGATGACGGCGTCGCGAACGCTAAGATCAGCTTGAACTCGCGCATTTGGGCCGATGGTCAGGCGGCTCTCGGGCAGGGTAACAGTTCCCTCGACATCTCCGTCGATGTAAAGATCTTCGCTGCCGGAGAGTTCTCCCCGGATGACGACCGACTTACCAATGACGGTGGAACCTTCGGCTGGCTTCATAGATTATTTTTCTTCTCCCTTGTGTTCTGCTGTTGTTCGTACGCCTTGCCCGAACTATACGCAAGCTCTTGCGCTGAGGCAACCCGTCTAAACTTTGGCCCTGATTCGCCGTCTTACGTAAGATGAGAAGAATAGTCAACAAAGGCAAGAGAGGTGCGGGTTGGTAACAATGGCTGCCGGTGTGCCGGGCCCTGATTTCTTCAGCGCCTCCCGAATCAGGATGTTTTCAGGCCGTGGAAGATTTTTTAAGCAGATTGCAGCTCTCGCGGTATTGTTTGCAACTTCGATTCCCTCCGTCAAAGCTCAGAGCTCCGATGCCTCGCAGGATGAGGTTCGCGCACCATTGCCAGATCCGCGGTCCCTCGTAGTCGATGCTGCGGCGAACGAGTTGATTGCGCTCCATCACAGGGATTCGTATCTGCGTTACCGAATGGAAACCGTAAACGAAAGAGGGATTCAGGTTCGCGACGTTATCGAGAGCAAAGACGGAACAGTGGCTCGCCTGATTCTGAAGGATGGAAAACCGCTCACTGCAGAACAGGATCGTGCGGAGCGGCAGCGTTTGAATGACATCATTGCTTCGCCCTCGGCCTATGCCAAGCACGTAAAAAACAGTGAGTCTGAAAAGAAGATGGCGGATCAGTTGGTGCCACTGATGCCCGATGCGATGATCAACACATACACACCGGGGCAACCGCAGTCTGGCAGAAACGGCGGGGCGCGCGAGTTCGTTCTGGATTACAAGCCGAATCCCAAATGGGTTCCACCCACCACCGAGGCTCAGGCGCTCACAGGGTTAGAAGGAAGAGTCTGGATCGATGCCAAGACCCACTATGTTGTCCGGATGGAAGGAACCGTCGCTCGCAGCGTGAACTTTGGCTGGGGGATGTTGGCTCACATCTATCCCGGCGGCAAACTGGAGATGAACCAGACGAATGCCGGCGGCAGTCGCTGGATCTTCACCGATTTTTCAATGCGGCTAAGCGTACGTGCCCTGATGGTCAAAAAGCTGGACATCCGCTCAAGCGCAAAAGCGAGCAACTTTCAGACGATTGGCGCAATAAGCTATCAGGACGCAATTCACCAGTTGTTAGCGACGCCCCTTCCGAATCACTAGGTTCAGGCCGTGACACGTGCCTTTGCGTTCAGCGTATGCCTGCGAACAGTGAGTGCTTCGATACGATCACGTTGTACCTCAAAGCCTCGCCCGACGGCAGTCGGCACAACGATCTCTCCCTTGGCGCTGACTGTCACGGCGGGTTCGATGATGTCCTGAGTCCAGTAACGGCTGGAGGCGGATACATCGCCGGGAAGCGAGAAGTTCGGTAACGACGACAAGGCGATGTTGTGGGAGCGGCCGATGCCTGTTTCCAGCATTCCTCCACACCAAACGGGGATGCCGCGCTCTTCGGCGGCATTGTGGACGGCGATGGCTTCGCTGAAGCCTCCGACCCGGCCAACCTTGATGTTGATGATGCGGCAGGACTCCATATCAATCGCGGCAAGGGCATCGCGCCGGTTACGGATCGATTCATCGAGGCAGATCGAGGTCTTGAGGCGTTTCTGCAACATCGAGTGGAAGTAAAAATCGTCGTACCAGAGGGGTTGCTCGATCATCAGCAGGTTAAATTGGTCCCAATCGGCGATGCGATCGAGATCTTTCATTCGGTAGGCGGAGTTGGCGTCGCAACTCAGGGTAATGTCAGGCCACCTATTGCGTACTGCTTCGAAGATTTTAGTGTCCCAACCCGGCTTACACTTCAGTTTGATGCGTTGGTAGCCCGCCGCCAGTTCTGTAGCGATTTTTTTCATCAACTGCGCTTGTGTAGGTTGGATCCCGATCGATACGCCGCATGGAATGATAGCGCGGGTTCCACCGAGGAGTTCAGCCAGAGAGATGCGCTCGACCTGCGCTTCCAAATCCCAGACGGCGTTCTCGAGAGCAGCCTTGGCCATTCGGTGGCCACGCACCTGCCGGAAGATCTCCGGACAGCTTCCGCCACGTTCGACGTTGGCTTCCAGCAGGCTGGGGCCGAGTTCGTTCTCGATCATCAGCCACGCGGTATCGACGGTCTCGTCGCTGAAGTAGGGATGCTCGCCGGCGACACACTCGCCCCAGGCGGTAAGGCCCTCAGACTCCAGTTCTATCAAAAGAATGCGGCGGCTCGTGGTCAGGCCGAAACTGGTCTCAAACGGATGAGCCAGCGGCATATTGATCTCGCGCATGTGGATCGCGTCGATATTGAGCATTTCTATTTCCTGTCCTTCCAATTCTTCGGGAGCGATAAGTTTTGCAGCGTATTTCTCATTGCTCGTTTTCAGATTGCTTCTACCAAGTTGTCATTTGCTGGCAATTTCTTTTTCAATGCCGAGAAGAAAACTGCCGTTGCCTTCCGTATCGCGTTCGTAGCCGATGACAGTAAGACCACGGCGGAATGCCGATTCAAGTGCATCGCGATTGGCTGTCTGCACCGCGAGTGCACGACTTCTTTGCTGGGCATCCTGCTTCCACTGGTAGATGGCGTGCGGGACGGTGACGCGTTCGACGACTTCGATTGGCTGGGCTTCACCGCGCAGTATACTCGTCACCCGCTTGGAGCGCAGCCACCATTCCGCGTATAGCCTATCCGTCGGGAGGCCTCCCTGCAATGGGGATGAGGAGGGCCCGTAAAAATCAGGCTCGTACCGCCTGACGATCACACCCAACCGGGCGATGTTCAGGTGCGCGTTTCGGATTTCCAGCGGATCGAAGGTCCACTCCATCAAATGGAACCCTCGGGTAATGGCATCATCCCGCTGCGCAAGCTTCAACCGGCGCCCGGTGCCGCTGTTGCGATATTGGGGCAGTACCGCCAGCATATGCGAGTGCAGATAGGGTTTACCGTCTCGATAGCCGGGCAAAGACATGGCGAAACCAATCATCGTATCGCCATCAAACGCTCCAATAACCTGGCCGCCAATCCGCGAAGCCACCATGAAGACGCGACGTGGAATTACATCCCCGTCGCTGTACCCCCAGACCTCAAGTTGCAGGACGACGCAGCGCTCAAAGTCTTCCAGGGTGGTCAAAGATTGAATGTGGATTGTTGTCTGGATGCTTATGTCCATGGCCCTGGTGTCTCGCTGGCGGCGTTCTTAGCCTGGTTCCATAGTAAGTCGAGCTCGGACGGCGTGGAGGCCGCCAAAGCGTCTCTGCCGCCTGCAGCCACCTCCATCACAGCAAAGCGGCGGCGAAACTTTGCATTGGCGCCGCGGAGCGCCGACTCGGGATCGACCTTGAGATGCCGAGCAAGATTAACAACTGTAAAAAGCAAGTCGCCTAACTCCGCCTCGATTGGAGAGTGAGCCTGGCGGTCAGCATCTGTCGCGATTTCCGTCTTGAGTTCGCCAATCTCTTCCTGAATCTTCTCAAAGAGCCCCTCCGTGTCGGGCCAGTCGAAGCCAACCTTTGCCGCACGGGAGCCAAGTTTACCCGCCTCCATCATTGCCGGCATGGTGCGTGGAATATCGTCCAGCATCGAACCCTCCACCTTCGTCGATGCCTGCCTTTCTAACTGTTTGATTTGTTCCCAATTTCGCAGCACAGTGCCGGCATCCGAAGCCACCACGTCGCCGAAGATATGGGGATGGCGACGAATCAGCTTGGCATTTAGATTGGCAGCGACATCGTGGATGTCGAAGTAACCAGCTTCAGAAGCCATCTGGGCATAGAAGAGCACCTGGAGGAAAAGATCGCCAAGCTCATCCTTCAGGTCAGGCCACGCACGACGCTCAATTGCGTCGAAGACCTCGTAGGTCTCCTCCAGAGTATGGCGTTTGATGGAGTCGAAGGTCTGTTCGCGATCCCACGGACATCCTTCGGGCCCTCGAAGACGCGCCATAATCGCAACGGCTTCAGCGAGAGCATCTCGCGGACCGTTTTCGTTCTCAGTGTGGTCCGGTGCAGGCGGGGCCATACCTTCACTTTACCTGAAGAGTCATGGTTTTCGGATCGTGCCGTATGCATTATGCTGAACAGCATATGGGTTCCGACTCCGTGGCGAATTCGAAACCAAAGCAACGCAGAAGCCGGTGGGTTTTTCTGCTTGTACTACCTTACCTGGGACTTTGTTTTCCGCAGATCTATCTGCGCTCGACACCAGCGCTGTGGGGTTTTCCATTTTTTTATTGGTACCAGTTTGCCTGGGTCATCGCCGCTTCGGCTTTGCTGGCTATGGTTTATCGAAAGTTGAAGACCTAAGAACAAATCAATCGAGAGAGGTCGGCTGGCAGGGTCTTATCCATGCTGCCCTGCCGCCCCGAGAGAAGATGCAACGCGGCGGCAGCATACCAGCCGCGTTGCATGAAGGGTGGGTTGACGTGCGTGGTTTGTGTTGCGGAGGCTGAACTTCCGTGTGCCCTATTTATTGCGCCAATTGCGGCGTTGCACCGGCTGACGATGCTGTCGTGGACTGGTCTTTCAAGTTCGACATCAGCTTGATCTCAACACGCCGATTTTTGGCACGTCCGGCGGAGGTGGTGTTGCTTGCCACTTCCTGATCTTTACCGATGCCGACGAGATAGAATTTGTGCGGCGGGATATTGTATTTGCTCTGAAGGTAGTTTGCGACGGCATCCGCACGGCGCTGGCTAAGCTGATAGTTGTACTGGGCGTCTCCGACCGAGTCGGTTCCACCAGTCAAAGTAAGGATATAGCCGCGTGCTTTGGTCAGGTTCGCTGCGAAGTCGTCAAGCTGTGCTTTGTCCGATGCGGTAAGCACAGATTTGTCGAAGGCGAACGTAACACTGACATCGGAAAGCTGCTTGTAATTATCGAGGTTCGCGACTACACCGTTGAGGGTGTCTACGCGGTTATAAGCTTCCTGGGCCGCCTTGTTGGCAGCGTCGGCAGACTGGCCGGCAGCAAGAGCATGCTCGTCGGCTGTGTTCGCCGCGCTCTGAGCACCCGCGATTCCGGTTTTGGCCCGCTCGTCGGTATCCACGATGGCGCGATGATCGGCAGCGGTCTTGGTATCGAGTTCATTGGTCTGTTGGATGATGGGGGTCGTTTGAGAACGAACATAGTTCTTGGTCGAGCAACCGACGGTAAAAGTGACGACAAAAGCACTGGCTAATACAAAAGTGGAGGCAGATTTGATTTTCTTTATTTGGTTGGGGCTCATCGATTCATTCTCCCTGGTTAGAAGTACAGCAACGAAGGGGTAACAGCAATTGGTATGCCAAAAGATGTCTTGGCGTAAGCGTATATTTTTCAATTATTTACACGATCAATCCAGCGACGTCCATCCTGCGCGACGACCTAGAATCGGGAACTTTTGAACGTGTAACGCGTCAAATCTACCGTGCGTTTTTTTGCACACAAGATGCGAGTCTACACTGCAAATGCACGCGTTTTTTCAATCACATGGAGCTTCTCCAGAAAATTCGGACCCTGCCGACTCAGCCGGGTTGTTACCTCTACAAAAACGCCGAAGGAGAGGTGATCTACGTCGGGAAGGCGAAGAACCTTCGGGCAAGGGTGCGTTCGTATTTTCTGGAAGCATCGCAGGCCAATGCAAAGACCGGATCGTTGATGCGCGAAGCCGTGGATGTCGAGTACATCACGGTCGCCAACGAGCATGAGGCGCTGGCTCTCGAAAACAACCTGATCAAGCAGAAGAAGCCGCGCTTCAACATCCTGCTGCGCGACGATAAGACCTATCCATATGTGAAGCTCACGGTAAGCGACCGTTACCCGAAGGTCTTCGTGACGCGCAGGCTTCGCAAAGATGGAAGCGTGTATTACGGGCCTTATTTTCCCGGAAACCTGGCCTATCGCGTGGTTGATCTGATTCACCGAACTTTTCTGATTCCAAGCTGCAAGGTCGATCTGTCGCGCTATCATCCGCGCGCGTGCCTGCAGTACTACATCAAGCGCTGTCTTGGACCTTGTGTCGAAGGCCTGACGACGCCCGACGCCTATCGCGAGAGCGTTCGCGATGTGCAGCTTTTTCTTGAAGGCAGGCCAAGCGAACTGGAGCACTCTTTGACACTGCGCATGGAGGCCGCCGCTGAAGCTGAGCAGTTCGAACTTGCCGCCCGCCTACGGGACCAGATCGTTACCGTCCACCAGATGCAGGACAAACAGCGTATCGCAACCACAGACAACGAGGATGCGGATGTCTTCGGCTATCACTATGAAACCGAGATGCTCGCCGTGAACCTCTTCCACATGCGCGGTGGCAAGATCGTGGACCGTCGCGATCTTTTCTGGGAGGAGCTGCCCGAATCCCTGCTGGATGTAGTAACCGAAGCTGTCTCGGAGGTCGATGAGTTGGAGGCGATGCCCCGCATAGAGCCTGATCCTACCGCATCTGCACCTGAGATTGGGGAAGGCGTCCCGGTTGTGCAGCACGCTACGGTTTCTGAGCCCGGAGCAGCGTTCGGTCCGGCTGCGTTTTTCTCCGCTCTGTTGAAACAGATATATCTCGATCAGAGTTATGTTCCACGATCGATTCTCGTGCCGGTCGATTTTCCCGATCGCGCTTTGTTGGCGGATATCTTGTCCGAACGGACGGGAAGGCGGGTTGAGATTCTTGTCCCGCAGCGAGGCGAAAAGCGTTCGCTGGTTGACCTTGTGTGCCAGAACGCGAAGCAATCCTACGACCAGCGTTTTCGCGTCTTGCAGCCGGGCATGAAGGCGATCCAGGAGGCTTTGCAGGATGCGCTGATGCTCGAGGAACTACCGCGACGCATCGAGTGCTTCGATATCTCGCACATTCAGGGCGCGGAGACAGTCGCCTCCATGGTGGTCTGGGAAGATGGAGCGATGAAAAAGTCCGACTATCGCAAGTTTCAAGTAAAGACCGTCAGCGGCGTCGACGACTTTGCGAGCATGCGCGAGGTGATTCATCGCCGTTATAAACGTCTGCTCGAGGAGAAAAAGACATTCCCTTCCCTTATCCTGATCGACGGCGGATTGGGACAGCTGCATGCCGCGTATTCGGCTTTGGAAGAGATTGGTGTGACGCTGCAGCCGTTGGCTTCGATTGCCAAGCGCGAGGAGATCATTTACGTCTATGGGCAGGAGAATGAACCGATCGTACTGGATCGACGGTCGCCGGTGCTCCATCTGGTCCAGAAAATTCGTGATGAGAGCCATCGCTTTGCGGTGACCTACCATCGCAAGCGGCGGCAGATGCGCGATCGGGACAGCGAGTTGCTGTCGATTCCTGGTGTAGGGCCGCGAACCCGCCAGAGGCTGATCGAACACTTCGGCAGCATCCGCGGTATTCGCCAGGCCTCGCCTGATGCTCTCACTGCGGTCGTGAATGCTTCGACAGCGGAGAAGATCCGCAGCTACTTTGAAGCCGAAGATAAAGCTGTGCTGTCGGTTCTGCAATAACCGCGAGCATTCGTTTAAATCAATAGTTGCCGTTGCTGGTTGGCACCACCCCGCCAACCTTGAAGGTATTGCAGGCAGCGATTGTTCCCTGCTCGAGCCCACGCCTGAACCATCCGACGCGTTGGGCCGATGTGCCGTGTGTAAAACTCTCGGGGCTTATCGCGCCGCGTTCCATTCGCTGTAAGTGATCATCGCCGACAGCCGCCGCTGCTTGCAGACCGGCGTTGATGTCTACATCGTGCACGATATTGCGTTGCTCGGTAGTGTGTGCCCACACGCCTGCGAGGCAATCCGCCTGCAGTTCCAGGTCGACAGAGAGACGGTTTTTCTCTGAAGGATTCTGTCCAGAGAGGCGCTGGACCTGCTGTTCGATCCCGAGTATGTCCTGCACGTGGTGTCCCAACTCATGCGCGACAACATAAGCCTGTGCAAAATCAGCATTGCTTCCGCCAAGCCGCTTCAGTTCACTCCAGAAGCTGAGGTCGATGTAAACCTTCTCGTCCGCGGGGCAGTAGAAGGGGCCGGTCTGCGACTGAGCGGTGCCGCAGCCGGAGTAAGTGTAGTTGTCGTAGAGAACAACCTTCGCGGGCCGATAGGCCCGTCCAGTCTCCTCGGGCAGAAGCTTCTCCCATGTGCGCTGTACGTCACCGAAAGTCCATGAAACCAATTCCGCAGGCAGGTCGGTTCCAGGCGAAACAGGTCCGTTGCGCCCCCCGGATATCGTCGCAGACGAACGAGGTGCGACAGCTCCGCCACCCGCAAGATAGCTGCCGATGTAATTACGTCCGGTAACGAGACTGATTACTAGCAGGATGATGAATCCCACGATGCCGAGACCTCCGCCGCTAAAGCCACCGCCGCCAGATCCGCGCCTGTCTTCTACATCGCTACTAAGCCCACCCGGTGTCCAATCCATTTAAGTCGCTCCATTTCGTGGCACTTCGTTCATGAAGAACGCACTGTATTTAGGGTCTGTGGAGTCGTTCCACGTCTATGCTACTCTCCGAGAATTGATGCAGAAACCTAGGTCTGAGCTTCCCCGCGTTCTGAATGCTTCGCACGCGACATCCATCGTCGTGGGCATCATCATCGGCAGCGGCATCTTTCTTGTGCCACGCGAGATGATGGCCGCAGTCGGCTCGTCGCGAGGAGTCTATGCCGTCTGGATTGTTGGGGGTCTACTCTCGCTCTTCGGCGCGATGACATATGCGGAGATTGCTGCCGCACACCCACGCTATGGCGGCGAGTATGCCTTTCTTCGCGAGGCCTATGGCGACCTCGCAGGCTTCCTCTATATGTGGACGCAGATCACAGTCGCCAAACCCTCCTCGCTCGCGACCATCGCCGCGGGACTTGCACGCGTTTTGGGAACCTTTGCCATCTTCAATTTCTTTTCGCATCCTGCATTCGCACATCTGTCGTGGGGTCAGGTCTTTGCAATTGTGGTGACGTGGCTCATCGCCGGACTCAATATCATCGGTACGCGAAAATCCGCAAACGTACAGCTTATGTTGACGTGGCTCAAGGGCCTGCTGATTCTTGTGATAGCGGGCTTTTGCTTCGGAGCCGCAGGGCAGCACGGTTCATGGCACAACTTTGCAACTGATTTCGCAGGAGCGCGCGGAGGTTTTACCGGCTTCATGATCGCTCTGGTAGCCGCGCTATGGGCTTACGACGGGTGGAGCGATGTCGTCACGATGGCGGGAGAGGTAGAACGGCCTCAACGAAGCATGCCACTCGCGCTGGTTGGCGGCGTTGCCATCGTCGGCGCACTCTACATGCTGACGAATGCCGCAATTCAATATGTCCTGCCAGCAACGACAATCGCGATGGCAGATCGCCCAGCGGCTGACGCGATGCGTGTTGTTGCTGGCCAGTGGGGAGACAAGCTGGTTTCGATCGGAATGGCCGTGAGCATCTGTGCGACCTTTGTCGGGTCGTCTCTCTCAGGAGCGCGAGTCCCGTTTGCAGCCGCTCGTGATGGGCTTTTCTTCAAGCAGCTTGCGCACGTCAGCCGACGGTTTCAAACGCCGTCCACCGCGCTCATCCTGCAAGCCGTCCTCAGTTCCCTTCTGCTGCTCTTTATCGGGCGGTTTCAGGCGCTCTTCTCGCTGGCAATCTTCAGCGAATGGCTCTTTTATGCCCTCACCGCCAGTACCATCTTTGTCTTTCGCCGCCGAGAATCGTCGGCATCTCGCCCGTATAACATCTGGGGATACCCTCTGTTGCCGGCCTTCTTTATCCTTGCTGCCGTCGTTTTGCTTGTCTTTTCTTTCGCGGATCAACCGCGAAATTCGCTGATAGGAACAGGGATCATTCTGCTGGGAATTCCGTTGCACTTCCTTCTCCGGCAATGCCATAGCTCCTAGTCACGATTGTTAGCTTCGATTCTGAACGACACGCTGATAAACCCGTTCGTATTCCTTCGCAGGAGTGTCCCAGGAAAAATCCTGCCTCATCGCGCGACGCATCATGGTGGTCCATTCTTCTTTGTTACTGAACGTGCCCAAAGCGCGGCGCAGCGCATCCAACAGTGCCGACGGGCTGTATCCCCAGAACTTGAAACCATTGCCGCCGCCGTTGGGCTGCTCATCGATCGTGTCTTCAAGTCCGCCCGTAGCGCGCACGACCGGAATAGTTCCATACTTCAGACTGTAGATCTGATTCAACCCGCCCGGCTCGTACCGCGACGGCATCAGGAAGATATCGGAACCGGCTTCGATCTTATGAGACATCACATTGTCGAACTTGACCTGCACGCGCACTTTGGCCGGATAGCGATTGGCCATCTCGACAAGTAGCCGCTCGTAGTATTCCTCGCCGTTGCCAAGAATCAGTAACACCATGTCTTCGTGAACGAGTTTGTCCATAATCTCGACGATAAAATCGAAGCCCTTTTGGGTCGCGAAGCGCGAGACCACGCCAATCACAGCTGTTTCGTCTCTAACGCCCTCAAATCCGAAGGCATGCAACAGGTCACGCCGACATTCTTTTTTGCCTGTGAGGTTTTCCGAGGAATAGTGCGCGGCAATGTTCGGATCAGTCGCTGGATTCCACTCGTCGTTGTCCACACCATTCAAAATGCCAAAGAGATCACCGCTGCGCTGACGCAGAATTCCCTCAAGCCCATTGCCGAACTCCGGCGTCTGGATCTCTTGAGCGTACCGGCGACTGACCGTCGTGAGAGCGTCTGCATATACGATTCCACCTTTCAGAAAATCCACGGTGTCGTAGTGCTCGAGCTTATCGAAGGTGAACATGTCCCACGGCAGAAGCAGAGTCTCCATTGTGCGGGGCGGAAACCAACCCTGATAACCGGCATTGTGAATTGTCAGAACCGCCGGCACACGACGGAAAACCGGATCGAAGTAATAGGTCGAACGCAGCAGGACAGCAATCATCGCCGCCTGCCAGTCGTGCACATGAAAGAGATCGGGTACGCCCATCACCTTTGTGGCTTCGATGACCGCTCGGCTGAAAAGGCCGAAGCGCTCAGCGTTGTCGGGATAGTCACCCGACGGGGTCGCATAGAAATTCTCTCGGTCGAATAGCTCCGGACAGTCGATGAAATAGGTGTGTACTCCCGCGTTTTTGCCGCCATCGAGGACGCGTACAAAGCGGCTGTAGGACGGGAATGGAACAGTCACACTCGGGAGAACAACCGATGCATTCGGCGCTACCTTAGCGACCTGCCGGTAGTACGGGATAAACACTCGGAGCGTGTGCCCGAATTTTGCAAGCGTGCGTGGGAGCGCACTGACAACATCCGCCAACCCACCCGTCTTGGCCCATGGTGCACACTCCGATGCCGCGAAAACGATATCCATGCCCTGTCCTTTTCCTTCCAACCAAAGCGCTAGTCTATAAGAGTGTGCAACAAGTTCATTCGATGCAGATGAAACAGAAACCGAAACTCGGGCAGAATTTCCTGGTTGACGATGCTGCCCGCCACGCCATCGTCGACGCTCTCGGCGATATTAGCAAGCGAACCGTGATTGAGATTGGGCCGGGTCATGGCGCTATTACCGAGATATTAGCCGGTCGTTGCCAGAAGCTGGTCGCCCTGGAACTCGATCGTTCCCTCGTCGCCGGACTGACCTTTAGTTATCGCCACCAACCTCAGGTACAGATCCTTGAAACTGACGTGCTCAAGACCGATCTTCGTGTGCTGGTACAGAAGGGTGAATCAGTTGACGTGATCGGCAATCTACCTTACTACATCACGTCCGATATCTTGTTGCACCTCTTCGAAGCAGGCAGCGCGGGATTGCTGAGACGCGCGGTTCTTATGATGCAACGGGAGGTGGCCGATCGTGTTTCTGCCGCTCCAGGTGTCCGTGACTACGGACTGCTCTCTGCGACTGCACAGATGAACGCCAGAGTGGAGAATCTCTTCACCCTACCTCCATCGGCATTTTCGCCGCCACCGGAGGTCTATTCCACGGTTTTACGGCTTGAATTCGCTCCAAGATTCACCGAGCTCGGAGTTGATGCTTCCGGTTTCGATAAATTTCTGAAGCAATGCTTCGCGCAGAAACGAAAGACGCTGCAAAATAACCTGCGTGCTGCAGGATATTCCGTTAAGGAAATCTCCGACGCTTGGCCGGCGAGCGTTTCGCCCCAGGTACGTGCTGAATCGATGGAGTTAGAGCCGATGGCGGAGTTGTACCGCTCGCTGCACAGAACTGGCGACGCCTAACTAACGGTCGAACTCAATGGGATTCTGCAGCGACCAGCTCCAGCATCTTCTGCGCCTTCAGACGTACACGCTGTATAAGGGCGTTATCGTCAGCCAGGGAGGCTAGCGTTGGCGAAATCGTTCCAAGCTCCAATGCGCGTCCCGCGTCATATTCCTGACTGAACGAGATCATCTCTGCATCGAGCCCAAGCCGATCGTAGCGGTGCAGGAATTCAAATCTGCGGCCCTCGTCCATCGTATAGGCGATGGCCTGAAAGATGTTCGTCAGGGAATCGATTGTCTTGTTGTCGGAATAGTTATAGGTGCACGATCCTGACCCATCAGAGCCTGTATAAGTCAGTGTCTTCTTGCCTGTGTCAGCAATATTCTTCGCCTTTGAGGCGCATTCAACGTTGAAGTAGTTTGCAGCTCGAGCCGCTTTGAATATCTTCGCGACTGTTGGCTTGCTCACATTGATTTGGCGGTCGATATGTTGCGCTGCCTGCCCTCGCATCGAGTTCGGCGTAGCAGGAATCTCCGCCTGGTCCGCCTCGTATCTACCCGTTCCATCCTCACGAATTCGCAATGTAAATTGCGGAACGGGCAATCCTTTGCGATCAAACTGAAAACTGACCTCAGAAGAAGCCTTTCCCGGCGAGGCTGGCGCTGAATTCGCTGTTTGCGAACGTGCAAAGGAAGAACACAGCCCAATTCCGAGTGCAACTGCGGTAATAATCCTCATCAACGCACACCCTGATGTTCGAGAGTCTGCGCGGTGTGGATGTGGCAGATTGCAATCGCCAACGCATCCGCTGCATCGGGTGAATCGAAAGCATTCTCGTTCGCAAGCAAGCGCCTTACCATAAACTGGACCTGCTCTTTTCCGGCGAGCCCATAACCAACAACGGAGCTCTTGATCGACAAAGGCGCATACTCGGCAACTGGCAGACCGCAACTCGCCGCGGCGAGCATGGCGACACCGCGAATCTGTCCGAGCTTCAGCGCTGACTTAACGTTGGCGGAAAAGAACACCTCTTCAATAGCGACGGTCTCCGGCTGATGCAACGCCATGAGTGCCGTCAGTTCTGCATAAACCTGCGCGAGGCGTTGCGGAGCTTTCTCTTTTTTGTTGAGCCGAATCGTTCCCGCGGCCAGATGTACTAGACGCGGCATACGAGCCTCGCAATCCGACTCCACAACACCGTACCCGGTGAACTCTGTGCCACAATCGATGCCGAAGACCCGCATTGGCGAAGTTTACTGCATTCACTTGCGTCTTTCCTATGACCAGGAATGCACTTTTGAAACCTAAATTACCTTGAAATTCCCTCAAGCGGAGAACTTGCCGTCGCATACAGCTTGCGCGGCATCCTTCCCGATAGAAACGCCTGCCGGCCCGCAAGAACGGCATGCTGCATCGCCTCAGCCATCAACAGCGGGTCTTTCGCCGCGGCAATTGCCGTATTCATCAACACTGCATCGAACCCCATCTCCATCGCAATCGCCGCATCGGAGGCTGTTCCAACGCCCGCATCGACGATCAGCGGTACCTCGGTAATCAGTTCTCGCAGGATACGCAGGTTGGCGATGTTCTGTAGGCCAAGCCCGCTTCCGATCGGCGCACCAAGCGGCATCACTGCTGCGGCACCCACGTCAATCAATCGTTTCGCGAAGACAATATCGTCTGAGGTATAGGGCAGCACTGTGAAACCTTCCTTTACCAGCACCCGCGTCGCTTCCAGAGTCGCCTGAACATCCGGATAGAGCGTCTGTTGGTCACCGATGACCTCAATCTTTACCCAGTCCGACAACCCCACCTCGCGTCCCAGCCTTGCCGCTCGAATCGCCTCTTCGGCGGTGTAGCACCCGGCCGTATTCGGCAGCAGGAAATACCGCCGCGGATCAATAAAGTCCAGCAGCGACTCGCTCGAGCGGTCGAGGTTCACCCTGCGCACGGCAACTGTTACCATCTCCGCCCCCGAGGCTTCGATGGACGCCTGTGTCTCGGGCCCGTCTTTGTACTTTCCCGTGCCAACAATTAACCGCGACTGAAAAGCCCGGCCCGCAATCACCAAAGGATTCATGGTTAACATCCTAACGCGTAGTCTGCGACACAAAAGCACAAACGGCTCGCACTCTCAAAGAGGCGAGCCGTTTGCCGGTGAACTGTTGAGATTGACCTGAGGCGCCCATACTCGGCAAGGCCTCGGCGTAGATCTTGGAAAATACAAAGACCGCCAGGACTAGAGCTATGGACGCTCTAAGCCTCAGTCACCTCACGTAATGTTGTGCAACTATTACTGTCAATTTTCATAGGCTGGACCATCCTCCTTTCCCGTGTAAAAGCAGCTTACTCCTGAATTGGTGACCAGACAAGTTCATCGAAAAACTGGGATCGGAGCATCTGGATCCGCACCCGACGGCATCCCATCACACTGCTTTGGAGAGGCGATCACCCCAATGAAACCAGCAACCATCATCGGAATACTTCTGATCCTTGTCGGACTCATCGGATTCGCCACCGGCGGCCTCCGATTCACCCACGAGAAGAAAGACGTCGACCTCGGGCCGGTTCAGGTCTCTCACAAGACGCAGGACACCTTGCCGCTCTCGCCCATCTTCAGCACAGCTTCGGTCGTCGTCGGCCTTGGACTGGTCTTCATCGGCATGCGAACCAAATAACGATTACTTGAGATACGCACGCACCAGATCGATCAGATCTTCGCCCAGTTCCGGTGTGAGCGGAGCATGTCCATCCTTCAGCAGATGTAACCGGATGTGGTCTTCGAGTATTTCGGCCATCAACCCGTTGATCCCGCCCCGTGCTGCTGCGAGCAGCATTAGGACATCCGAGCAATTGTGGTCCTCTTGCGCCAGCGCGCGTTCCACGCTATCCATCTGACCGCGAATTCTCTTGACCCTGTTGAGCAGCTTTACCTGTTCCCGGCTGTTATTTGCCACATTCAGTCTCCCTATATACCGTACCGGGGTATACTATACGGATTGTAAACCACCAGAGAAAGTGCAAGCACTTTCCGCACAGAAAGGAGGGTCAGCCATGCTTCGAAGGATTCAAATCGGGATTCAGAACAGAAAGACCAGTCGTTCCGAGCAAAACGTCGATAACCGGCCGCAGACCGGAGTCGTGCGGCGATGGGTAGAGACGGCGGACGAGCGATGCCCGCTCGC
>Ga0206905_10045_pt1 | contig 34769 bp, 21 predicted proteins | sample Alteio_BWOrgHeat_43_FD_152940 | JGI IMG/M metagenome (GOLD analysis project Ga0206905, IMG submission 152940) | Enriched cells from forest soil in Barre Woods Harvard Forest LTER site, Petersham, Massachusetts, United States -... | ecosystem: Environmental > Terrestrial > Soil > Temperate forest >...
TACGCAAGAGTACCGTTTGCGCGGGTATCCGAAGGAAAGATGTATGACTATGCCACGAACAAATCCATTCCGGCACGGTTTTACAACTATGTGACGAATACCTGGTCCAACGATACTCCGAAGGCAAATGTCGTTGTACACGAAGGCGAGATGAGCCCGGTGCTGGGAATGAGCTATGTGCAGTTTGCACGCAAAGGGCTTGCGCTGCAGAAGACCCAGATAGGCGAAGGTATAAGAATGGCTCCCGCAGGTGCATTCGATGTGAGCTACCACCGTTATGGTTCGCGAGTAAAGACTGCAGATATGGAGCAGAGTTTTTTTGATGGCGTGGATGTAACACTGGAGGGAATCGCCTCGCTTGCACCGGATGGAGCAGAGTGGTTACGTCCAGCGCTGAAGGGGATCGATGAACACGCAGCTGCAGCAGGCAAGCTGTTCGCGGTAGAGAGGCCGGAGCGGTGCGCCCCTGAGCTGCGCGATGGATTATCAGCTTTAGATACGCTGATCGCAAAGGTGCAGGCGAGTGGTTTGCAAACGTCTGAGAAGACCAATGTCCTCCATGAGTTGCACGTCAAACGTGTGCAATTCAACGACGCCCTGGTTGAGGCTCTTGGGCTGAGGGTGATTGCAAGAATGGCTGCCGACAAGCCCGGAGCTTGTTCCGAATGGGTGACTCCGAGCTGTTCTGCATACGTACCCGTAAGGGTGATGAATGGAAGCAATGAGGCCGTTGAAGTGACATCGGAGTGGTTGTCTTCAGCGGCAAACAGCCAAGGAAAAGAACATGTCTGGGCGCCGGGTACAGGCAAAGTAGATCCTGGAAAGACGCTGGACTATGCCTTTGAATATAGCTCGACGAACCTCCGTGGGAGTAAAAGCGAGACATCAAAGACTGAAGATAGTCGACTCACACGGCCGTACTTTACGCGAAAAGATATTGAGCAGGCTTACTACGATATAAACGATCCAGCATTGCGACTCTCGCCACAGACTCCACCTGAATGTGTCTGGGTGAAGGCTAGTTATGGTGGAGTGCCGTTGACGTTCGGCCAAGTGGTACTTGCCCCGCAGATGGACCCGCACGGAACAGACCAGCCGATAGCTGTTGTCCCTTCTCTCAGTGTCGCGATCAGACCATCTGCCGGGATTATTCCGTTGACTGAGAAGACTTTCACTGTGAGTGTGCGAATTCACGGTGATGAACAAAAAGGTGTGAACGGTCGCACGCACCTTTCTTTGCCGGAAGGGTGGCGATCGGAGCCACAAAGCGCAGACTTTGCGATCGGGCATGCGGGTGAGTCCCAGATGTTTTCGTTTCAGGTAACGCCTTCGGCGTTAACCCAGAAGAGCTACACGCTGAAGGCTGTTGCTGAGACCGCGAGTGGAGCTACAAGCGAGGGTTTTCGTCCCGTCGGATATAAGGGGCTGACCCTGACCAATATGTACGCTTCAGCAACGTACCGGACACGAGGCGTCGATGTAAAAGTGGCTCAGGGATTGAAGGTTGGATATCTGCCGGGAACTGGGGATGACGTTCAGGCATCACTTGAAAACCTGGGCATACATGCAGCTACGTTGGCACTCAGTGATATATCCGAAGGAAGGCTTTCCAGTTATGACGTAGTTGTGCTGGGCGTGCGAGCCTATGCAGCCAATCCCGGACTGGTCGCGGCGAATGGAAAACTTCAAGAATATGCAAAGAACGGCGGAGTGGTCATTGTGCAGTACAACCTCAGCCCGTTTGAGTACGGTCCGTATCCGTACTCGCTGGGAAGCGCGGAAAAGGTGGTCGATGAGGCTGCTCCGGTGACAATATTGACGCCGGAAAATTCGCTTCTGAATTGGCCAAACAAGATCACCTCAAGGGATTTTGACGGATGGGTCGAAGAGAGAGGCCACGGGTTTATGGAGACATGGGATTCGCAGTATATCGCTCCGCTTGAAACCCATGATCCGGGACAGGACCCTCAGAAGGGTGGTCTGCTTATTACAAAGACCGGCAAGGGTGTCTATATCTATGAGGCCTTCGCTCTCTATCGCCAGTTACCCGAAGGAGTACCCGGAGCTTACAGGCTGTTTGCGAACCTCTTAAGTGTGGGCAAACACGACTCTGCAAAGTAGCTACGAGACAGATACCGATCTCTTGCGAGACACTGACAGAATGACAGGTGAACGGGAAAAGGAACTGATGAGTGCAGCGGGCATGCTACTGGCCGCCCGCAGGACGAATACTCCCATAGAGGATCTTCCGGAAGAGCTGCGTCCTCAAGCACTTGACGAGGCTTATTTCGTTCAAGGGAGGCTGGCGTTGGCGTACGGCGAGACGGGCGGCTGGAAGGTGGGAGCTCCGACCCCGGATGCAACACCATTGTTTGCCCCAATGCCACGGGCCTGGATCGCCGCAGACAATGCAGAGTTAGTGGGAAACAGGTTTCGTGGGCTTGAGGCTGAGATCGCCTTTCTGATTGGTAAGGATCTGCCTCCGCGAGATCAACCTTATTCGCATGACGAGATAGTAGTGGCGATTGCGAGCTGTCACCCGGCCATTGAAGTGATCGAAAGCGGACTGGCTGATCCATTGAAGGCGACGCGTCTGTCGATGATTGCAGACTTGCAGATGCACGGTGGTTTTGTATACGGCGAACCGGTAACTGATTGGCAGAGGATCGACTTTTCGAAGGAGCATGTTTCGCTCGCCGTCGATGGAGTGCTTCGAGTGAAACGAACCGGATCCAACACTGCCGGCGACTTGATGCGTCTGCTGCCTTGGCTGGCGAACGAAGGGGTTACACGCACTGGTGGACTTAGGGCCGGCCAGTGGGTGACGACGGGCAGCTGGACTGGAGTTGAACGAGGAATTGCGCACTCACGAGTCGACGTAACGTTTTCAACTGCGGGCGAAGTTCATCTGCGATTTGAGTGAGGTGAGGAATGCGGTCGGTTAAGAGTGTTGAATTTTCGACAACTTCGTCGGTACCCTACGCGGAAGTTTTGACTTCGGAGGCAATGGCTTTCGTGGTGGGTTTACAGCGGACGTTTAATGAACAGCGGAAGGAACTGCTCGATGCACGAGTGGTAAGGCAAAAACGCCTGGATGCAGGAGAGCGTCCCGACTTTCTAAAAGAAACGAAACATATTCGCGAGGGCGAGTGGACGGTTGATCCGCTGCCGACAGATTTGCTTGACCGAAGAGTTGAGATCACTGGACCGGTTGACCGAAAGATGATCATCAATGCGTTGAACTCAGGCGCAAAGGTGTTCATGGCGGACTTTGAAGACTCGACGACGCCGACTTGGGACAATGTGATGGAAGGTCAGCTCAATCTGCGAGATGCAGTGCGGCGGACGATCACGTTTGAAGACGAAAAAACCGGAAAAAGTTACAAGTTGAATGACAAGCCGGCAGTGTTATTTGTCAGACCGCGCGGCTGGCATCTCGAAGAACGTCACCTGATTGTCGATGGAGAGCCCATGTCGGGCTCACTGTTTGACTTTGGCCTGTATGCGTTTCACAATGCGAAAGAGCTGCTCGCGCGTGGGTCAGGACCATATTTTTATCTGCCAAAGATGGAAAGTCACCTCGAAGCTCGACTCTGGAATGATGTTTTCATCAAGGCGGAGGGCGAATTGGGGATCCCTGCCGGCTCGATCAAGGCAACCGTACTGATCGAGACGATTCTGGCGACGTTTGAAATGGATGAGATTCTGTGGGAGTTGAAAGAGCATTCCGCCGGATTGAACTGCGGTCGTTGGGACTACATCTTCAGCTTCATCAAGAAATTTGCCGGTGATACAAACGTCGTCCTTCCAGACCGCGGCCAGGTGACAATGACCACGCACTTTATGCGCAGCTATTCAAAGCTTTGTATTAAGACCTGCCACCGACGCGGTGTTAGTGCAATGGGCGGCATGAGCGCATTTATTCCGATTAAGAGTGATCCTGTTGCAAATGAGAGGGCACTTACACAGGTGCGAGCCGATAAGGAACGCGAGGCTACCGATGGTCACGATGGGACGTGGGTGGCGCACCCGGGGTTGGTCCCGATCGCACTAGAGGTCTTCAACCGAGTCATGCCGCACCCGAACCAGATTGCTAAGCAGCTCCCTGATTACCAGGTAACTGCTGCAGATCTGCTGCAGATCCCGGAGGGAACGATCAGCGAGGCAGGTGTTCGACAAAACGTAGCAGTAGGGTTGGGATATGTAGAGGCGTGGCTACGAGGGATTGGGTGTGTACCACTGTTCAACCTGATGGAGGATGCTGCAACGGCGGAGATCAGCCGAGCGCAACTATGGCAGTGGGTCCACCATAAGGCAGTCATGGACGATGGACTGCCGGTAACGGTGGAGATGGTAGACGAAGTGATCGCGGATGAACTGGAGCGAGCCAAATCAAATGTGGATGCCGAGCGCTATGCAGCATATACCAGCGCCGCTGCCTTGATGCGGGATCTTGTCCGTGCTTCAAAGTTTACTGACTTTCTGACGGTACCGGCGTACGAACGCGTTCTGGCTGAAGGTCTCTAGTTCTTTGTTTCGTTCGAGAGAGCAGAAGGGCTGATTTTCATGACAAGGCACTTGGCGGCCCCGCCGGCCTTGAGAAATTCGGTCAATTCCACTTGCACAACATTGAAACCCAGTCTCTCAAGTCGCCTGCTCAGGTTATCGCTGATGGTGTTGAGAATGATCGTCCGGCCGACGTTGATCGAATTACAAGCAAAGGAGACTGCGTCAGCTTCGCAAACGAGGATTCGCTTCTCTGGAGGATAGAAAACTTCAATATAACGTAGAGAGACGTGGTCGAAGGCGTCAGGAAAGTACAGGATATAGTCGTCTTCGAGTGGCGCGAAGCAGGTATCGAGATGATAGAAACGTGGATCGATCAGATGAAGCGGGACAACGGGAATCCCCCAGGCCTCGCGTAGCGCACGATGGCTCGAGAGCGAAGTGCGAGGACCGTGCCCAACCCAAAGGCACCTTCCGTCAACTGAAAAGAGTGCATCGCCTTCCCCTTCAAACGGGGTAGTCCTGGGAATGTCGATCACGGTGTAACCGGCCTGGTGGAACCAGCGGCGGAAATGAGATTCTTCGCCTTGTCGTTCCGGATGGAAGAAGCTGCTGACTGCGACGATGCCATTGCGCTCCAGGCCGGCATTGGCCGTGAAAACCATGTCGGGTGATCCCGGTTGAGGCTCAATAAGCTCAACTCTGGCGACAGCGCTTACAGCCTCATACAATCTCTCCCATTGCTCGCAGGCGTGTGCACGTGAGGAGCTGTGAACATTTCCTGCCATCCAGGGATTAATGACATAGTCGACGTCGTAGAGCCGCGGCGGGCACATCAAAAAAGTAGGCGAAGAAATGCCAAACTCCAGATTGGTCAGGGAAGGAGCGTTTGTTAGATCGAACTGGCTGGTGCTCATCTGAGTCTCTCCACTTAAGAGACTGGCAGATCCCAGTAAGATTCGTCTATATGAATGATTATGCGAGGCTTATTGCATATACATGCAACAAAAACGGTGCGGTATCAGAGATTGCCTCGCAGGGCCTGTTCCCGCTCAATCGCCTCGAAAAGCGCCTTGAAGTTACCTTTTCCGAAGCTACGGCTGCCTTTGCGCTGGATTATTTCGTAGAAAACCGTGGGACGGTCTTCTACAGGACGGGTAAAGATCTGCAGCATGTAGCCTTCGTCGTCTCGATCGACGAGAATGCCCAGCTTTTCCAGTTCCTCGATAGGCTCATCGATTTTACCGATACGGTTTTGCAACTCAGTGTAGTAGGTATGGGGAACTGTGAGGAACTCAACGCCCTGCTCTTTCATTTTAGAGACGGTAGTGAGGATGTCTTTCGTAGCCAGCGCGATGTGTTGAACGCCCGGGCCACCGTAGAAGTCGAGATATTCCTCGATTTGTGATTTCCGGCGCCCTTCGGCTGGCTCATTGATTGGGAACTTCACATAGCCATTTCCGTTGGCCATTACCTTCGACATGAGAGCTGAATACTCAGTAGAAATGTCGTTATCATCAAAGTGCTGGTAGAGGCCGAAACCCATCACATCGCGATAAAAGTCGACCCATTCGTTCATAGCATTCCAACCGACATTCCCGACCATATGGTCAATGTGGATGAGGCCGACTGGGCGGGCAACGAAGTCTTCCTTGATCGGACGGTAACCAGGGAAGAAGGTTCCAGAATAGTTGCCGCGCTCGACGAAGGTGTGGACGGTGTCTCCATATGCCGCAATGCTGGCGGTCACCACGCTGCCATCGTCATCTGAGAACTCTTTGGGTTCCTGAACACTGCGCGCGCCTCGCCTGGTGGTCTCAAGCCAAGATTTCCGGGCGTCGTCTACCCAGAGAGCAATGGCACGAACACCATCCCCATGCCTGTCGACATGCCGGGCGATCTCCGAGTCTGAGCGCAACGCTGTAGTGAGTACAAAGCGCACCTTGCCCTGCTGGAGAACGTAGCTGGCGCGATCTCGCTGGCCTGTTTCAGGCCCGGCATAGGCCACCAGCGCCATGCCAAAGGCAGCGCGATAGAAGTAAGCAGCCTGCCGGGCGTTACCTACGTAAAACTCGACGTGATCTGTGCCTTTGAGAGGTAGAAAATCGGTGTTGGATTCGGACTGAGTAAGAGTGGGAGCATGTGTTGCCATCAGGATTCTCCAGATTCGACGGTTATACGTCGCATACGCACGGTTGAGCATAGTTCACTGGCGAGAGAGTTGGCTAGGCTGTCATTCGGTGACAAACCGTTAGCCCCGAGCTGGCAGAATCATCGCACGGCATTCTCCAAGCCCGATGCGCGGTTGGCTGGGCGCCTCGCACGATCCCCGGAAGATAATCTCATCACCGTCGGCAAGAAACGCCCGGGTCTCACCCGTGGGTAGCAATCTCGGCTCCGTACCGTTCCGCGTAAGTTCGAGCAAACACCCACCGGAAGCCTCTGCTGGTCCGGAGATTGTACCGGTAGCAAGAATGTCTCCGATTTGCAGGTTACAGCCATTGCTTGTGTGATGAGTGATAAGTTGCGCGGGTGTCCAGTAAAGGTCGCCAAGGTTCGATTCGCTAAGCAGGTATGGGCCAAGTCTATTCTCGCGCATAGTGGAAGTTGACAGTAAAACTTCAAGTTTTACATTAAAATTCCCTCGTTGTCGGTCAGCTTCCGAATGCAAATATCGCAGCGGCTCAGGATCGTCTTTTGGTCTGGGTGTCGCGGGAACCCGGAACGGCTCAAGAGCTGCCATTGGTGTGATCCAGGGAGAGATGGTTGTTGCGAAATTTTTCCCAAGGAACGGACCTAGTGGTTGGTATTCCCAGGACTGAATGTCGCGGGCGGACCAGTCATTGAGTAGGCTAATCCCAAAAAGATGGCTGTCGGCCTCCGTGATTGAAATTGGCGTGCCGAGCAGGTTCCCCTGGCCGATGTAAAGTGCTAGCTCTAATTCATAATCTAAAGATCTGGTTGCATGAAAGTTAGGCTTTTCGTTTGGGTTAGAAGGACGAGACTGACCAATAGGCCGGATGACTGGCATTCCGCTGGGTATGATCGAGGAAGCTCGGCCGTGATAACCGATCGGAACATATTTGTAATTTGGAAGCAGCGGTTGCTCGGGGCGAAAAATTCGACCGACCCGTGTAGCGTGGTGGAGAGACGCGTAGAAGTCGGTGTAATTCGGGACGAGAGCCGGTTTGACCAAAGCAGTGCCGACTATCGAATGAAGAGCGGCTTCGGCGCCCTGTCTGCGATCACGTGCGGCGTCGACATGAAGAAGTGAAGTCAGGGTTTCGCGAAGAAGGGTCCAGGAACGATGGCCGAGAGCCATAAGGGGATTGAGAAATGGTGCTTGGCACGCCTCGATAAGGGACGGGGGAAGCAAACTAGAATTTGCGCAGGCATAAAGGTCAAGGAGATGAGCCCCGATTGCCACGCAGAGACGCTGGCGGCCTTCATGTTCGAAAGCCCCGTAGGGCAGGTGAGTGAGGGGAAAATCGGCACTGGTAAGGTTGGCTTCGGGAAGCCAACTCTCGTGCGACGCAGAAGTCGGTTTTGCCATGGAAAATAATATCTCGGTTGATCGAGACCGCGCGTGAAAGCTGAAAGTGAACTTCCACGGAGAAAACGATAACGAAAAGGAACGGCATCTGCCGTTCCTTTCCCTGTCAGAAAGTGGATCTCACGGTTTTGTGGCTAGTGACTAAGTTGTGGAGGAGGCAATTTCGCATTAGCCGGATTTTGTTTCGATTTGCCCGAGAGTTTCGAAAGCAAAGTTTTAAGAATGACGTACAGAACCGGAATGAAGAAAAGGTTGAGGACTGAGGAGAGCACCATGCCGCCTACGATCGCTGTACCAACCGAATGCCGGCCATACGCACCCGCGCCGGTGGCAAAGTACAGTGGGCCGACGCCAAGGATAAAGGCTATCGAAGTCATCAGGATCGGACGGAGGCGTAGTTCAGCGGCCTCAATAGCGGCCTGCGTAATCGACCGACCTTGCTCGAGAAGCTGTTCGGCGAACTCAACAATGAGGATCGAGTTCTTTGCCGAAAGTCCGATGAGCATAACAAGACCGATCTGCACATAGACGTCGTCGACTAGACCACGAAGATCAACAAGCGAGAGCGCGCCGAGAATGGCCATAGGAACAGCCAACAGGATGATGAACGGCAGCGCGAACGACTCGTATTGGGCCGAGAGAGTGAGATAGACGACCAGCAAGCCCAGGCCGAAGATGATGATGGCCTTACCTGCAGACTCAACCTCTTCGAGAGCCAGTCCAGTCCAGGAGTATGTCATTCCAGGCATCTTGTTCTTATCGAAGAGTCGAACCATGGCATCAAGACCCTGACTGGAGCTTAGGCCAGGTGCGGGCGATCCATCGATTTCGGCGGAACGAAAGATGTTGTAGTGGTTGATGACCTGCGGCCCGGACGTTTCACTGACGCTTGCGAGATTGTCGAGGGGAATCAGTTGACCAGAGTTCGAACGGACATAGTACTGGTGAATATCCTGAGCATTGCGGCGGTAAGGAGCATCGGCTTGGACGTAAACGCGGTAAGAACGATTGTTGAAGTCGAAATCGTTGACATAGGTTGAACCCATGAAGGTATTGAGCGCCGCTGTTACTTGATTGAACGGAACCCCGATCGCCTTGGCCTTTTCGCGATCGATCGAAACAAGAAGCTGAGGATCGTTCGAGGTGAAGGTCGTGTTCATACCGGTAAGGCCGGAGCCTGGAGCGCGGCTCTGGCCAACCAGGGTGTGGGCGATGCGGTCGATGTCGCCAAACGTATTTCGTCCCGAGTCCTGGAGGATGAACTGGAATCCGCCTACAGTGCCGATGCCGGCAACCGCTGGAGGCTCTGCGGCGAACGCGATCCCGCCCGGGACGCCAAACAGTTTCGGCCCCACATCGGCCACGATGTCATGAGCAGTGAATTGTGGGCCCATCTTCGTGCGGTCGTTGATCGGTTTGAGTGGAGCGAAGATGAGACCAGAATTCGGCGAACTGCCACCTGCCAGAGAGAAGCCCATGACCGAGAACGTGCCGAAGACGCCATCATTTTTCCGTACAAGAGCCGAAACCTGGTCAGCGAACGCCGTCGTGTAACTGAGCGACGCGCCGGGAGGTGTCTGGATAATGATGAGGAAGTACGACTGATCTTCTTGAGGGATGAAGGCTGTTGGAACGTGGTTATACATGAAAGCCGTCGCACCCAGTCCGCCAAAGAAGATAAGCAACATGACATAACGAATGCGAACGACGAAGGTGACAGCACGCGCATAGACGCGAATTGTCCATTGAATAAGCTTCTCGATTGGATTGAGGAGCAGACCCATAATTCCGGTCTTCTTGGTTTCAGCGCGAAGAAGAATCGCAGCCAACGCAGGAGACAGGGTCAGCGCATTGAATGCTGAAATTGCAATCGAGAAGGCGATAGTCAGCGAGAATTGCTTGTAAAGAATGCCCGTAGTCCCAGGAAAGAAGCTGACCGGTATGAAGACAGAGATAAGAACGAGCGAGGTTGCGATAACGGCACTCGTGACCTCGGCCATTGCGATGCTTGTGGCCTCGTGAGGATCGGATGAGACCGTTTCCATCCCTTTGCCACTGCCGGTTGCCTTCGAGTGATCTAGTACGTCGGGTGCGTAGGGGTCTGGCTCTTCCTCGGAGCGTTCGGGAATAACGGCGCTTCCCGAAAGGTGACGCTGCACGTTTTCAATCACAACGATGGCGTCGTCGACGACAAGTCCGGTTGCAAGTGTGATCCCGAACAGTGTCAGAGAATTAATACTGAAGCCGAAAATCTTAATGAACGCGAAGGTGCCGATGAGTGAAACGGGGATGGTGACAGCAGGAATAATCGTCGCACGCCAATCCTGTAGGAAGAGGAAAATGACGATAATGACGATGATGACGGCTTGGCCGATTGTCGTGACGACCTCATTTACGGACTCGCCAATGACCAGCGTCGTGTCAACCGCAATCACGTGCCGGAGACCCGGAGGGTAAGCCTTTTCGAGTTCGGCGAGGACCGCGCGGCAGCGTTTGTCAACATCGAGAGCATTTGCGTTGGAGAGCTGCTGAATGCCAACACCGATCGCCTCGCCGCCTTCATAACCACCGCCGGAGAACTTGAGGGTGGTGTTGTAGTTTTCAGCACCTACCTCTGCACGTCCTACGTCTCGGACCAAAACAATTCCATTGCCGGTTGAGCTGTTTTTCAACACGATGTTCTCGAACTGCTTCGGATCTGACAAACGCCCAACAACACGGACCGCCATCTGGAAGGCTTGTTTAGGGTCTGCCGGCTGTTGACCAATCTGACCGGCGGCCACTTCTACGTTCTGCTCCGTCAGTGCATTGGTGACATCGAGCGCTGTGAGGCCACGAGCAGCAAGTCGGTTAGGATCAAGCCAAAGACGCATTGCATATTTGCGTTCGCCAAAGATGACCGCATCGCCTACTCCGGGAACCCGTTTGAGAGCATCTTTTACGTAGACGTCGATATAGTTCGAGATAAACGCAGTTGAGAGCGACTTGTCTGGAGAGATGAATCCAACTGCGAGAACAAAGTTCGGATTAGCTTTGGTGATAGTGATACCGGTGTTGTTCACTACGGAAGGCAACCGGCCCTGGACCGACGCGACGCGATTTTGAACATCGACCGCGGCGATGTTGAGGTCGTAGCCGGTAGCGAACGTAACGGTGATGGCGGAAGTTCCGTCGTTTGAGCTGGTAGAGCTCATGTAGCGCATGCCTTCAACGCCATTGATCGATTGCTCGAGAATGGTTGTGACGGCAGATTCAACATCTTTCGAGTTGGCGCCGATGTAGACGCTCGTGACAACTACTTGTGGCGGTGCAAGCGTCGGATAGAGAGAAATCGGTAGAGTCGGAATGCAGACAGCGCCGGCAAGGACGATGAGAAGAGCGCATACCGTGGCGAAGATCGGGCGACGAATAAAAAAATCGACGAACAAGTTGACCTCTGGCCGGGGCGGTTGGCCCGCGAATAAAACCAATGACAATGCGAAGCTGAACAGAACTCCGCGAGAAAATTAAAAGACCTCTACCTCAGCCCAGAGGCTTTACCGGCGCGCCTTCCTGCAAAAATTGCAGGCCGGAAGTGATAACTTTATCGCCCGGCTTCAGACCGCCTAAGACGGGATACGTATTGCCGACAGTCTCACCAAGTTTCACTGGTACCTGATGAGCGATGTATCCATCTCCTTTGGGCGCCGCGACAAAGACGAACGACTGTCCTCCAACCAGACTTACTGCGAGAACAGGAATCACTGGAGCAGGGGCTGTACTCCAGGTCACACGAGCCGTGACAAGTTGCTGGTTGCGAAGAATCTCAGCAGTGCGAGGCACCTCTGCTTTTGCAAGTATGCTTTGCAGCCCGTTATCAACCTGCGGTGAGAGGAAGCTGATTCTGGATTTCACCAGCGTCTGGCCTGTACTGTCGAGAATGTCGACTGGCAGTCCCTGGCGAATCTGTCCAGCACGCTCAGTGGGAATGTAAATATAAGCCTCGAGATCGGCGTTCTCATCGACGGTCGTTAGCAGGGTCGTCGGCGAGACATAATCACCGAGGTGCACCGGAATGTCCCCAACGACACCATTAAACGGGGCGCGGATATCGTAATACGCGAGTTGCTGCTTCTGCGTATCGGTCAGTGCCTCATTCGATTCGTAGTCTCCCTTGGCATTCTCGTAAGCCTGCGTCGCCTGATCGTAGGCCTCGCGAGAGACCACGCCCGCCTCAAAGAGCTTTCGCTGGCGCTCCACGTCGATCTTTGAGTAGTCATACACGGCTTTCTTCTGGGCTTGTGTGCCCTGCTGGGACTGGACTGTTGCAACCTGTTTCAGCGGGTCGATCCGCATCAGTACCTGTCCAGCTTTGACCAGGTCGCCCGACTTGACGAAGATCTTCACCAGATTACCGTCTACCTGGGGCTGCATGGTCGACGATCGGCGGCTCTTGATCGTGGCAACATATGTGTCCGAGTTAGGAACCGGCGACAATGTGACCGGTTGGACTTGCACCGGCATCGCCTGGGGTGGTGGTTGTGGCGGAGGATCTGACTTGCAGCCGGCAACGAAAAGTGCCGTCGCACAACCCAACGTTGATGCGATGCGGCGGAGGTTCAGAATCGGGGGCACGGTGCTTCTCCTTCAGCTCGTCAATTGTGGCGGTTTCCAGTATCGACCGCAGATCCGGTAGGTGCAAAATCTTTGCAAACGCATTTGGCGTTGCAAACTTCACTAAATCAATGCTTTATCTTGCAGCGATGTGAATTTCAATTTTAGATGATGCCGTGGGCCTGAAAGGTTCGAAATCTGTGATTCAAAAAGACGTGGAAAAAATTCCACCTAACGAAAATGGCATAAGTCGTCTCTTTCAGGCGTCCTGGCCGCTCCGCTCAACGAATGAGAAGGGGTTAAAGTTCGCGTGACTATCAAAGGCGTCAGCGTTCTCGGCCTTTTTAAGCCAGTGAATCACCATGTAGGTCACTGGTGTGGCAATCACCTCATAACCGACTTTTAAAGCATAGCCCGTCGCGATGATATTAAGAAGAGTCCGTGCCGGATAAACTCCACCGAATGTCAGACAGATGACGAGCACCGTATCTACACCCTGACCCACAACAGTCGAACCAATGGTCCGCGTCCAGAGCATACGGCCGCTTGTCAAAAGCTTCATCCGTGCCATGGTGTAAGAGTTGGCAAACTCGCCTGCCCAGAAGGCAATAAGGCTCGCTGCAAGAATTCGCGGGATAAATCCAAAAACAACTGCAAAAGCCCGCTGATTTTGCCACCCGGGAGCTGATGGCAAAGCGATGACAATCGATCCAATCACGTAAAGAAGAGCAGTACCGAAGAAACCCAGCCAGATTGCCCGACGCGAAGCAGCGTACCCATACACTTCGGTAAAAACGTCCCCGAAAATGTAGGTGATGGGAAATAGAATGACGGCACCGCTGACGTCGAATGGGCCAATCGACCACCCGCCGAGAGAGACAGGCCCGATCGCACAGATCTTCTGTGCAACCAGATTGGAGACGAGCAGTATAACCACGAACGCAGTCGTGAGCGCATCGAGATACTTGTACCGGCGCGTAGTCGAACGGCCTATGACGGGTTGGATGATGTCGAGCTGCAATGGTCTTAGAATCAGTATGCAGTGTCCAGCGAAACGCGGTCACACTCTTTGACACACAAACCCTATATTGATAGCGTTGATTCTGGTAGGGCTGCCGCTTGAGCTGCACGCTACTTCAAAGCGTCCCTGTCGTCTAGCCCGGCCCAGGACACCGCCCTTTCACGGCGATAACATGAGTTCGAATCTCATCGGGGACGCCAATAAACACAAGGGTTTCATAGAATTTTGGCTTTGGAGCCCTTCAGGCGGTAACCTGTGGTCACGATGGAATCAAGCTGTTATCGATGATTCTTTTTCTTCGATTTAGCTGGCGATTCAGCGTAAGCGCCATCCAGGAGCTTCACAGCATCCGAAAGGAACGCCGGACTTAGGTGTTGATACCTCGCCGCCATTCGCAGATCCTTGTGGCCGAGAACGAGGGCAACGGTGTGAATGTCGGCACTCTTCCTTCCCATCCAACTCGCCGCCGTATGCCTCAGATCGTGGAAGTGAAAGTCTGAAATATTCACCGAGCGGAAGGCCCGCAGAAACGCAACAGAGACGTTCTCGTGAGCTTCAAACTACTTTCAAAACGCGTGCAGGGCTCAGGGGCAAACGCCTCTGGAGTGTTCAAACGGAATTACAGTACAAAACGGTCAATTTTATGTCTGCCCGTGTTGCTATTTTGGGAAACCTTGAATAGAGGGCTGCAAATGAAAATCCGCTGGAGCATTACGTCGATTTCAGCTTTGCTCCTGTCCCTATGCCTGATGACGTTCATTCCGGTGGGCCTGAAATTCGCCTCAACCTGGAGAGAACCTTATTTTGAAGGGGGCAGTTTTAAGGAACAGAATCATTTGATGCCAATGGGATTTTCTTCTCTTGGATTCGTTTTTCCCGGCAACGTACTACCGCCACTCCTGATTAATATGCAGAACGGGGGGGAATTCCAATGGTCCTACTGGTTCGGAACAAAGTAGTTGGGCGACCCGCTAGGTATGGGGTTTGCGTTGGGAGTTCTGAACGTTTTTCGGACCAGCCTGGTTTCTAATCATGCGAGTTCTGCGCTTGTGGATTCCAGCAAACTGGAAGTGTGCCAAATGTTGGTGTGTTCTGCCGTGGAGTTGAAACCGCTCACGCAGGAGGAATTTTGCACAGCACTGCGACGCAACAGTGTCTATCGACGATGGCTGGCTGTATTCGATCTCTGGCGGCCCCGACCCAGATCACAGCGGCCGACTTATGGGTTGGGTCACGAAGTCTCAGACTCCGACGACTGGTACGTCAATTACTGGCGGGGACGAGAGGGTCTCGCATTGGCACGGTGCCTTCTCAAGTCAAGGCACGAGGCTGAGGCTCGGAATAGCAGTCGCCCCCGCTATAGCTGGTTTTATGCTTTTCAGCGCCCTTTAAACGATTCCAGTATCGACCACATATCCGGAATCCTAAGATTAATGGTCGCGACGACGTTCTTCAGCTTGGGATCGAATACGTCCTTTTACACTGTATGGATCGATCCCCGCATCGTCATGAACGCGTCCTTTATCATCGATCCCCACGTCGTCATGAACGCGTCCTTTTCCCCAGTGCTCAAGCGCTGCACCTTTAATCTGGTCAGCCACTCCCGCATTCGCAAGCTTAGGATTCCCCGAGCCACGTTTTTCGGGTTGGAATGGGAAGTGTCCCTTTTCGAATTCCTGAACGCGCTTCTCAGTCCCCAAAGCAACCGCATTGTCATTGATCACGGTCCTGAAACTCTCGAGCGCCCGACGGAGGCTTTCCGATTGAGCATAGACTTGCGCTACAGTCCGGTCAGTTTGGGTCTCAGGGATGTGCGCGGAATTGGGCTGGAAGCTCAGCTGGAGACGCCGAACTAAGGGGATGAGGCCGGTAAACAGGAGCCCGGCGGGGACTGCGATCACCAGGGCATAAGTCAAATACGCTAGCGCCGTATTCATCGAACCCTCCCCATTATTGGATGTTCAAAACCGCGAAGAGGATCGACAGTGAACCAGCAATCATCTGTATCGCTGCCAACCTCGGGGTGGTTTCTGGCAGCTCACGATTTTCTGCCATCAGTTTATCACGCAGCGCCGCCCGGTTGATGCGAACTAGTAATAGAAAGAACACGATGACGGCATCCGCGCCAAATGTAAACAGCATGCTGTGACTCGTTCGTCCCTGGGCGTAATCAGTGATGTAGGTGATTCCGCTGACCAAGACGAGATCCAAGGCCATCCCATTGCACTCGTCATAGCTCATGCCAGCTCGGTTTTCCGTGCCCACTTTTATGAGAGTGAACAACGCACCAAAGATGAACGGGAGTAAGAACTTATAAAGAACATCTCCCAGATCCTTGAGGTTAGGCAGGTGCATAAGGCGGAATCATACCAACGTCCGGAGCCCCTTGGTAGTCCACTCCGGGTTGTCCCCTTCGTGACCAAGCTCTTGCAGCTGTTCGCCGATCCAGATCGAATGCGTCCCCGCCTCCATCGCGACCCGGATCCGTGGTAGATCGGTAAACCACTTGTCGACTCCTGCGGGTGTCGTTCGGAACCGCCCTCGGCCGACTACTTCGCCGTCCTGGTTGGGCGTGCAGTAATGGCTCAGACATCTCCAAGGTCAATCCCGATCGTCATCTCGACCTTCGAGCTGCTGTGTGGTACTTCAGCAATGAGGTGATGCGCTGTCTTTTTCATGGGAACAGTCTCTCCGATCTCAAGACTGCTCATCCCATCTATCGGCACGTTCGGGCGATGTTGCCTGTAACCCCGTGTTGCAAGAAGTGCGGTGACGTGAGTGTTCCGTAGCGCGCTTTGGTGCCCAAGCCATCACGCCCACGGACTTGCCTGAACTGGTATGCTTGTCACGTTTACCGAATCGAAAAAGATCGCAACTTTGCCCAGAGGAGGAAAAAGAAGATGGCCACAGATGTGAAGTTGGACGAAGGCCCCGGAGGCAATACTGTAGTGCTGGATTGTGGCGTTGTTCAGACGAATGCATCCGATTTCGTGCTCGACTCCCCCTTCCGTCATACAGGCCAGCCGGGCTTCCGGCGCGCACTGGTTCACGACTTCAGCGACGGGCTCACAGTGAACTGGGCCGGAGACTACCCAGGTGGAGTGACCATCAACGGTCACACCGGAGCAATCGGTCCAGGCTTATTGACGACACCCCAGGTCATTCTGGATCGGAGCGGATCGTACCCCGGCGCAAGCACCGGCTTGGACCAGGTGACGGTCCGCGCTACCATCATCACCCTCGACACGCAGGGGTCTAATCCGGACTCTGCCGGGGACGTGAAGTTTACGTTCGAACATCCTTCGGAGATCGACCAGGATGGCAATCCGCGAACGGAACCATTCCCTGAGACGGTTCTCCTCGGAGCGCTGCTCAGTACGCTAAGAGACACCATCACTACGCTGGAAAATCAGGTGAATTCCCTGTTGGACCGTGTCACTGTGCTGGAAAACAAGTAGGGCTTCTACTTGCTGGATCAACCGGCTCGCGAAACTCGGGGGCCTTCGCCAAAATCGTCGCAGGACACCGCCGATGCCCTCTCAGCGGATGTCAAAGACGAATACGAGACGGAGAGACGCACGCGTCGCGGCTCCGCCCGCACTCCTGGGCGTCAAGACGATCCGGAACGTCGACCGAACACGTCAGGCCGCGCGTCGATCGTAGCGGTGGTGCAATCCGCCAACTTCCGGGAACACGACAAGATGACCTTCACTCGGCGTCTGAATCGGTCGGGGCGTCTTTCGCCAAAGCGAGATGCGTTCTCTGCCCCGTGATAGTAGGTGATGTACGCTGCGAGGAGGCGTCGCAGATGCCGCTCCCCTAGCACGATCATATGGTCCAGACATTCGCGCGGGATTGAGCCGATCAGTCTCTCCGCGTAGGGATTTGGCCAGGGGCTCAACGGGCCCTCATCACCTGCGCAACGCTTGCCCGTGGCTACCAACCTCAGGCCGGAGTGTTTCTTACCTGATCGAACAGCTGTTGTATCCAATTCCAATCGGTATCTTCATGTTCCACCGTCGGCATTGCTGCGAAACCCTCTGTGTAGCCATTCCACGCGTTGAATACGATGCCTGTGAAGCTGTCCGACCATGCGCTGCTCAGACCATCTCGCCACTCCAGATTGTCGCCATATGGATCGCGTTTGAACACCTTTGTGTTGTAGCCAGGCGACACGTCGAAAAACACGGGGATGCCCGTCGCCAGCCATGTCCGCCAGTAGTCCAGCTTGAACCCGAATTCGTGACCGTCAGACGCGATCTCCGGGATGAAGCCTTGAATCGCCAAGACCGCGTCGGTCTTCTCCAGCCAACTGCCTGCTGATTCCGGGATGGCCACGTAGGTGTCGCCGTCAACCAGCACGTCGAGCGTGAAACCGACTCTGACGCCGGTCTGCTCGAACACGAGATCAGCCACGCGATCGAACCCTGCTGCGAACACCGAGTCGGCGTTGCTGGCAAGTTGAGCGGACGCCACGTGCAGGAGGTTAATCGCATAGCGGGCCACCCCGTTACGATCGAAGAGCTGGAGCCAATGATCGGCGTATTTCGGATCTTTTGGATTGATCAGGTACCGATTGACCAAGTCGTTCACTTGTGCCACGAGCGCGGGCGCCGGAGATTCCGGCGTGCCGGGAAAGTCCTGGGAGAAAAAGTAACTGTTCGAGTTGCCAGCTGCGGCAGCGCTCTCAATCGCCGGCATGATCAACAGAGGCCGACCAACCGCCTCGTCGAACAGTTCGTCATGCGCTCCGGTTGCGGTCTGCATGGGTGCCCAAAAACGCCAGCGATCCGAACTGGGTTCCCCCCAATACGACATGATGACCGTGTTCGCTCCGGACTGCTGGATGGAATCCAACGCAAAGATGCGCTTAATCTTCGATTCGGACCATCCCAGATGAGCGGGATCTCTCGGATGCAGCGTAAAAAGACTGGCGTTTTCGGGAATGAACGTGGCGCCATAGAAGGGATGAAACACCGCTTGTTGTGGCGGTCCGAATTTCCAGTTCCCGGCAAAGAAGAACACGCCACGTACTCGACTGCCGGTGAAATTCGGATTCCCAATCCGGCCACGAGCCAAACGTTGCAGGGCGAGGATCATTGCCTGCATCGAAGTCCGTTCGATGCCGGAAAGCTGAGAGACAAGGTTGCCAACGGAGCGCAAGCTAATAGCCGCCCCGCGCAGGCCGACAAAGGTCCCGATTTCCTGTAACGTATGCATGCTTCACCTCACGTCCATTCTTTCATAGCGATAGGTTCAGAAGCGTGGCCGTATTACCGGCGATGGTGGAGCGGCGCAGCAGGAGGTTCCTCATGTGCCGGTCAGCGTAGGTCAGACGTCGGCGCCGCGCAGCCTTGCCGAATCCTCCATTCGAAGCGAGAATTCTCAATTCGAGAAGCACATGCGTTCTACGATGACGAGCCCCGTACTATCCGGAAAGTCGGCCGCGCCTTCAAGCGGCTCGATGTGTAGTACCGAAGCAGCCCGCCGCGCCGGCGGGGCACATTCACCGCCGAGTTTGGCCCCCCATGCCCCCGCGAAGAAGCGTCGGAACCCCCCCGGCGTGAGCCTTGCACAATTCCCTCAAAGGGATATAGTTCTCAACCAGACGGATTTTTGACTCTCATGCGCGGCGCGCCTTGCCACGCATCTGCCTTGATCTTCACAAGGCTAGTTCTCTGGGAATGTCGTCTCGGTCTTCCAACGGCCCCGCATCCACTGACCTAATACACAACAACGGAGGAAATTCTCATGTCTATAGTCTCTCTGCCATTTGCTTCCAAATACAAAGTTCCGGAGATTCCGCCGCAGCGAGTCCGCCGCGTGATCCTGCTCGCACTTCTGGCCTTGGGCGGCCTTTCCTGTGCTGCCACGCTCCAGGCGCAGTGCGCAGTTCAGAGGATACCCGAGATGGGCTTGTGGCAGGCCGATGGGGCAGATCCATTTCAAATCGAAATCATTGAGTCGGGAGGATGTCCCGATACCAATCCCCCGCCCAACGCCACTGTCACAACAAACTACCTCGTCAGCGCCATCACCCGGCCGTCGAGCGGACCCCTATACCATCGACCCAGGGTGAAGGCCTTTTACACCGATTGGACCCCCTCCAACGGGGGGGTGCGTAGTCGCTGGTTCCGGGCAGATGTGCCGGTCGGAGGCTACGTCGACCATATGTATATGCGGTCAAACGGCCAGCAACTCGAAGTACATATCTACCACAAATCCCTGGACATCAAGCCCAGCGCATGGGACAACTACACCTACCGCAAAATCGCCAACCGTTGAGGCCAGCCACCCCCGGCAGCTATAGTTGGCAGGGATAGGCGGTGTCTGATAAATCACAGTAGACTATGTCGCCGATAAGATCGCCGCATCAATTCGTTCCAATGGGTTCGGACTAGGCGCACCCCTCTTAGAACCCTATCGATCTGTCAGTTTCCGATATGTATGGTCCGCCGTCTGACTGCAAGGGAAAAGTGCTGAGAGAGAAGGTCTGCGTCAATGTCAAGTACCGCGATACCCACCAGAATGTTTCTAATGTTGCCTCTCCCGATTTGAAAGGGTCGGCACGATTGTCCCAGTCTTGGGTTTGCTCGTTCGCCGGGCAGTAGACGGACCATCTACCGCCCGAATATTGTCGCTGAGATTACCAATCACGGCCTCGTCGGACTTATTCTCTGACAGGCCGCGAGTAAACTCCATGCCAGCGTTGCGTCGACCGGTTGAAACCGCCCGCATATCGGCAAGTTCGGTTGAAGGTCTTGAAGAGGGTGTTTGCGTCAACTTTGAAAAGTGCCACAGGAGAGTTAGCCCAAGTGTCCAGGAAAGCGAAACCCGAGATTGCCCCTTGGTGGCGCGCTCTGGGTTTAGAGCGCAATCTCATCCACGCGAGATTCGTCAAGTTCACGAGGCGCCTTCCGCCACCTCTTAAAGAGGACGCACTCAACATTCGCAGCTACCTTGGCAGGACTGCACCGCCACATCGCGCACGGCGGATAACGGATTGCATTCCGGTAGTCACGGTTCTTCCCTATGTGTTCCAGAGTTGCTTTCCGGTGGAACCGGAGCGCCTTCGCACCCTTGCTTATGCGCTGACCCTATTGGGCTTGTACTCGATGGCTGAGGATAAATCGATAGATTCGCAAATCGACCCCTCTCTGGCCCAGGGGCTGCTGGCGACAAGTTTATACGTGGAATTTTTAAACACGCTTCATGAACTTTTTCCGGCGGGGTCTGATTTCTGGCCGTATCACGATAAGTTCTTGCGCGAACATCAGATGGCGGAGATCGAAGATCAAAAGCGAACCGGCATCACCCGACGGATGCGGGAGCGAAAATACTGCAGTATAGTCAAGGCCAAAGCCGCACCCCTTAAGCTGGCGGTTTGCGGAATGAGTATCCTTTCCGGCCGGAAGGAACACATGACACAGCTTATGAGGAGTTTCGATAACTGGATCATCGGATACCAGCTCCACGATGACGTCGTGGATTGGAGGGAGGACTATCTTGCGTGCAGGGAATCGCTGATCGTGGGGAAAATCGGACGTATGGTTCGCTCCGCCCGGCACCGATACCGATCCCGTGACCTCGCAAAGGCAGTGTATTCCTCGGATGTGATAGAGTCTACGCTTGAAGAAAGCGGCCGCTGGTTTGCACGGGCTGAGAAGTCAGCCCAGGGAATCGGTTGCGATGATTGGATCCATTTCGTACGAGATTTCGCGGGCATAACAAACACGGCCATTCGCGACCTTGTGACTCTTAAAGTCAGAATCTTGTTTGGGACTGAGTAAGCGAGAGGAGGATCATTTGGCTACCAAGAAAGCGACCACAACCGTTAAGAAAGCTGGACAAAAGAAGGCGGCGAAGAAGAAGTCAGCAAAGAATGCCTCACTTCAGAGTCTGATCAATGACGCGATAGCTGACAACGAGGTTCGATCGGCACTGTACAAAAACCCGAGAGCTTTCGCAAAACGGTACGGTTTGACTGATGAGGAAGGCAAAGCAATGCATACTCTCAAGAAATCCCTACTGGCCAGCATGGATAGCAATCAGGTAGACCAATTGGAAGCTGTCATGCACTTGAAGCGATGGGGCACCTGTAGTCCGCAATCGACGTGCGCGCCGTCAGAAACAACGGCGTGTCGCCCAGTTATAGAGTGCAATCCCACATGCGTACCCAGTAGGCCGTGCACCCCAGACGAACATTTATGACATTAATCGACGGTGGTGTCTCTTGACTAACGGGACGCGAGTACGAATTCGAGAGCGTGCGAGCGGGCCGGGGAATGAACCGCTGTTGAATGGACTCCACTTCCTCTGGTTGGAGATCACCCCGGGATGCAACCTTCGTTGCCAGCATTGCTATACAGAGTCCTCGCCTCTTGTGAAGGATCCCAAGATCGTGGACTGGGCGAAGGTGCTGGTGGACGCGTACCGCCTCGGTTGTCGGGACGTTCAATTCATCGGGGGAGAGCCGACTTATAATACCTCGCTGGTTCAGTACATCTCCACTGCCCGGAAGCTCGGTTACACTTTCATCGAGGTATTTACAAATCTCACGCTGATCTCGGAGGCCCTCGCCAATCAGTTCCGAAAGCACGAGATCAACATTGCTACTTCCTTTTACAGTCCGAGCAAAGAGGTTCATGATGCAGTGACGGGGGTCAAAGGGAGCTTCGACCGAACTGTCGGTGGAATCCGACGCGTGCTGGACATGAAAATCCCGTTGCGGGTTGGCATAATTTCCATGGGAACGAACCAGAACGGGACAAGAGACTGCATCGAGTTCCTGACGGGGATGGGCGTTGACCGGAATAAGATCGGTGTCGACCACACAAGGCCAGTAGGACGGGGTGGTAGTCTCGTCAAGCTCGAGCGAGTGGAGGAAACGGTGTGTGGTCAATGCTGGAAGGGAAAATTGGCGGTCTCCTGGGACGGAGCATGCTATCCATGCATTTTTTCAAGGGAGGTCATGCTGGGGAGATTTACTGGTAGCAATCTGGGTGAAATTCTACATTCGGCGCAGCTAAAGCAATTCAGAAAGAAGATATTCGATCATTCGGCAGCTGTCGCTTCAGCAACAGCCGCCCAGGATCTGTTTGCCGAGCTTCTCGCAATTTTTTCTGGCCCTACGACGCCGAATTCGATGCAGGCCTGACCTGTGGCTTGTGAAGCTATCTGTCGTAGATCTTTTGCAGTGATAAGTCGTAGTGGTCGGCATGACTGCCATCGAGCGAAATCAGAGAGGCGAATCTTATACTGATCCGATCGCATTTCTAGAGTCTTTTGACGGATTTCAATTAATTAGTGAGCACGACATCCCTGAAGGCACGACAAATAATGTCAAAAACAACAAACCAGCCGTCAAACCAATATTGCCACCCAAAATGCCGATGTCCCTCCGATGGCTTTGTCGCGGTCTGAAGTTAGTGCATCTACCAGATCGGCAAATTCGACATCAATGTAGGTCTGTTTCCATATCGGCCCTGTAAGGACGATTTCTCAAATGCGCCTTACCTCACCGAACAGCTTTTGCTTATCGAAGGGAAGCTGACGAGAGCGAAGTGGGCACGCTATTACAGCGACGATCTGCTGTGTTCGATGGGACGTAATTCTCGCATTTTGGTTTTTATCACGCCTCACTTCTTTTTCGCCAAAAAGAGTCCCGGTTTCTTAGTTGCCGATAAGCGCGCCGTCGAGCGAACTATAACGGGGGACACACGATTAGGCCCACGCCCGTCTTGGTGGCCTGTACAGTTCCGGGTAGCTCCAATTGTTCTACTACAGTACCCCCGTTGCTCGAGTTGCATTGGCTCGTCGATGTTGATTTTTGCAAATTGGGAATAAGACCGAACAAGTAGACCTGATCTGCTGCCCAACCATCCGGCTTCCCAATTACGTTGGGTACAACTGTCGATTTGCTGGGGCTATCCTGCCATATCTGTGAGGTCGTATTGTTGCAGCTGTAGATTTGAATGGCGATCCCAGGGGTGCTGTTTCCTCCTGGTACGTCCAGGCAGTAATTACTGCTACCGGAAACACGTGACTTCAAGAATGTCTTATAGGGAGCTCCAGCTATTCCCGGGAGTTCCCAGTTTTCGTTGGTAATTTGGTCGCACGTCCACTGCTGCACTGGCGTTCCATTCGCTGCGGAGCCTCGAGCGTCAAGGCAAAGACCGCTGAGGCCATTCATCAAATGAAAACTACCGTTCCCGACAGCAATCAGGATCCATACGTTTTCAGCAACGGGGGCGCATTTCTCCTGGACGATCACCGCGCCCGGATCCATCGATCTGTTGATTGGTTGGAGACAGTTTCCGCTCAAATCGGTCACGAGGAATATTGGCGCGAGTACCCCTGCGGGGGGCGGGGGAGTCTGTGTCTGGAAAGCTACTGCGGGTGCCGTTGATAACGCGACGCCAACTAAGGACGCGGCAATATAGAACATTTGACGCAGGGGCCGAGCCGCGCCGACCTTGAGGGTGAAGGGCACCCAATTCGTGTCTTTGTGTGTCGAATGGGTGTCTGCTATCTGCAACCTATTGAGATTGAATTGAAAGAGCGGCATTGTTTGTCCCCTTGTGAAAGTGCGTGGTGATGATCGTGCATCTGGGTCGCCGTGTCCTTGATGCCATCTACCCAAGAGGTGTCGCGGCACCGGTTTTTGATGAAGACATGGAGGATCGTATCGGGGCCGGAGGTGCTAGCTATACGGAAAAATAGTGATCTCGATATCCACAACAGTAGGAACAGGCCCCGCAACCGATGATTTGAGAATGCAGGCCAGGAAAGGAATTGGTTGGGCGGCTGAATAGAAAGGCTCGGCCGTACCGTAGATTGCAATTATTTGCGCCGCCGTTGTGCTAGTTCCTTGATTTATGGTCACGACCGCATCCGGGTCGTAACACTGATCGTTGGAAGAGCCAGGCTTCAGGAAATTGAATGCCACAATCTGGCTGCTCGCGGGAATTGTTATCTTGTTAAGGACGCCCGACCCGTCGCCCAGGAGAGGATATTTTCCCAGGTAGGCGACGTTTCCGTCCTCGACCTGCTGCTGCATGGTGACTGTAACCGTTTGTGTTGCAGGAGGCGTGTAGGGCACGACTACGTTCGTGATGGTGTCCGGAGTGGAGAGCCCGGCGGCATTCCCGGCTGCGATATTGATCGTGTAGGTTAGTCCTCCATTTGCCTGGAAGGTGTGAGTGGTTGTATTGGGTGCGAGACGAACGGAACCGCTGTCGCCGGAGACTTGCGGGGGAGGATGAGCTACGCCGGTGTAGCTGAGGCTGAAATATGTCTCGTCGGTCGAATTATCAACCCACTCGACAGCTACGGTACTCTCGTCGAAGCCGGCCTTCGAGACTATGCCGGTGGCGTGCAGGCCGCTTGGCGCGGCGGGGGGACCGAGGCTCCTTGAGGCTGTGCAAACATTCCCTTGTGTGTTGGCTACAAACACCATGAGTGGGTCGGGCTGCATGGTGATCGCTGAGACCGGTGAGCCGGCTTTTGCAACCAGTCCTGCGATCTGAGTCCAGGGCTGCCAGGCGCTCATGCTGAGCTGGGTGGTCATGTAGAGAACGCCGTCGGCGCCGGTCATTAACAATGCCAGCTGACCACCCTCGTTGGTTGGCAGGTAGACGGCGGTGACGGAGGTTTTAGGAGCAGCCTGCCCCTTTGATACCCAGGTCCAATCGCCCCAACTGCCTTTGGAGTTGCCGGCGATCCAATAGGTGTAGCCGTTGGGGTCGGTGGTGAAGAGCCCATACTGGTCTGCTCCAGGAAGCGCGATGGCAGTGATGAGCTGACCGGGCGTGGTGCTGCCTTGCGCGACACTGGTCCAGGGGGTCCAGCCGGCAACGCCGCCGGTGGTGGTGATGACTTCGCCGGTGAGGCTGGTCGTAAAGAGGATGAATTGATTTGTACCGGCGATGGGAAGAGCGGTGATCGGAGAGTTGGGGGTAGCTTGGCCTTTTGCTATCCATGTCCAGTCCCCCCAGCCTGCCTTGGCATCGCCGGCTATCCAATAGGTGTAGCCATTGGGATCGGTAAGGAAGAGGGCGTACTGGTCCAACTGTGCGTTGACAGGAGCCGCGGTGATGCGCTGAGCAGGTGTGGTGCTGCCCTCGGCCACGGGGGTCCATGCGCTCCAGCCTCTTTGTACGCCTCCGGCGGTGGTCATGACTTCGCCGGTGGGACTGGCGATGAACAGAGCGTACTCGTTGACGGCATTGGCGAGCGGAACGGCGGTGACGGGCGATCCGGGCGCGGCCTGGCCCTGCGCTACCCAGGTCCACTCTCCCCAGCCGACTTGGGAGTTGCCGGAGGCGGTGTAGATGTAGCCGTTGGGATCAGAGATAAAGAGGGCGAACTGCCCTGCTGTTGAGGTTGGGAGCACAGTTATCGACGATCCAGGCGCGGTGCTCCCTTGCGCGGGAAAGGACCAAGGGGTCCAGTTTATGCTCATAGAAGTTTCTCCTCTGCTGTCGTCTTGCTAATTATTTGGCGTTATCTGATTCTTCACTGGCTATCAGTAGTGGTGATGGGCATATTGGCGGCAACGGAGGCTGTTGTCCATATCGGAGAGTGTGTCGCAGCGTTATGCTTTGTGTCCTTCTAAAGACAAGCGGCGGTTGCACTTGTGTCGGCCTCTACCGATGTGGTGTAAACTCAGCCTGCTTCCATGGGGTGTGCTATGACTTCCGGGCCAGCTGGAGTGGAGCAACCGATGCGGTTCGGCGAGGGCTGCGAGGCTGACCTGCGTCCTCGGAGGCCCAGCCGTGGCAGTCATGTGCTGAACCTTGAGCGTATCTGTTCGGCCCAATCTGTCGGTATGACATCCAGAGGCTCGGCGTTTGTCCGAGACAACGGAACGGAATGCGAGTGTTTTTCTACCTAGCCGAGCCATGTTGTCCTTTCTATCTGGACATCTGCCATCACAATGGAACGCATTGGCGGGTCTGTTCAAGCGGGAAAGCTGGGAATGGCAGCAGTTTCCGCGATCTGTTGTCGAATGCCGTGCTTTGTCTTCAAGCGGTAAGGAACGGTATTGGAGCCGTTCTTATTTGCCGTCAAATCGCTTTGCCGTGGACACGAATGGCGAATCGCTCTTGAACTGAGCGCTCAGTCGTCATCGTGCATGCGACGTAAATTGTTTTTGTACACGGCCTTGCCTATAGCGTCTCCCAGGCGCTCGCCTGCGACCTGATCGGTTCGAAAATGTATCCCACCGTAAACACGTGCGTCGGAGATGTCGTCGGTAATCTGCTTGAAGGTCCGGTATTGCAACACGATGTCGGGAACAGTGGGATTTGACAACGTCATGTAATGCCCGCCTTCGCCGTATATGCGTCTCAGAATCTCGGCGGCGCTATTAGCTGCGCTGCCATGGTTAGAGGGGTAACTCGGGAAACATGGAGTCACGACAAAGGGGACAAAGCTCGGATCAGGATCGGTCTTCGGATTGCCGTCTGTGGCCCCAGCATGGATCGCTGTCTCGGGGCGCCAGAAATTGTAGCGATACTTGTTGAAGAATGCCGCGACCAGGCTGTCATTCGTCGCCATGTTCATCAGGGCCAGGGCGCGAGCATTTTCGGTCAGAGAATGCCACCGCTCCTGCGCAACCTGCTGGACGGCCTGATTGAAGACCTGAGTTGGCGAGGCCGCGGCATAGAAGAGCGCGACATTCGCGCGATCCTGCGGCCGCTCTGTGCTGTCGATGCCTCCCACCGTCATCACCTCGTCGTAGGTCTTCGCATATTCGTGACTCGTGAGCAATGGCGGTGGCTCGAGGAGATACTCCCCGACACTCGAGATGCCGAACGGAGTGATGTTTTGCCATTGATAAGCGATTCCGACGGCGACTCCATTCACAATTGGACAACTCGGCGTGGCTTGCCATTCACCCGGAACCGGCGGCCCCGGTATCTTGAATTGCGGAGGCGACGATCCGTCGTTTGCGCGCAGAGCGATCATGGCCAAAGCTGCAGCTTCACCCGTGGCAATGCCGTCGGTCTTGGCTCGACCGTCCGGTATAGACGCGAGGGAGTTTGCGCGCTCGGTATCGAGGGTCGAGGCGCTAGATGTGAAATAGGTCCTAAGCACGCGATAGGCAGCTTGGATGGCTGCAGCCTCGGGGGAAGCCTCTCGCGGTGCTGCGATCGTTCCGAGATAGGGATGATACTCGCCCGTGATGGCGTTCACGGACTCGAATACAGCGAGTTGTACGATTGCCGCGTACCGTGCTTGGGCGAATGGGTTCTGGCCGTTCGTGACCGCTGTGTTCACCGCGATCACGTTCCAGTCCAATACGACATCGGCTTTCGCAACGGCCGACCCGAATAGAGTCGCGATCAACATGGATAGCCCGAGAACCCGGTTCTTTGTGTCGCCATTTATCTCTTTCATTGTGCTTCCTCCTGATTCTTCATTGGCTTTCGGTAGTGTTGGTCGGCATATTCGGGGCAACGGAGGCTGTTGTCCATATCGGAGGATGTGTCGCGGCGTTATGCTTTGTGTCGCTCTAAAGACATGCGTGGGTTGCACTTGCATCAGCGATTACCGATGTGGTGTAAAATCACTCAGCTTCCATGGGGTGTGCCATGGCTTCCGAGCCAGCTGGAGTGGAGCAACCGATCCGGTTCGGCGAGGGCTACGAGGTTGACCTGCGTCCTCGGAGGCTCCGCCGTGGCAGTCATGTGCTGAAGCTTGAGCGTATCCCATTCGAGATCCTTCTCCTGCTGCTTGAACACCGGGACGAGATTGTTACCCGGGATCAAATCGTTTCCAGGGTTTGGGGCCAGGGTGTTTTCCTGGATACCGACAACAGTATCCGAGGTGCGATCCGGAAGCTTCGGCAGGCGCTGAAGGATGACGCCGAGTGCCCACGATTCATACAAACCGTGACTGGGCAGGGGTATCGCTTCATTGTGCCGGTCGTTCCTCCGGAGGAAGAAGACCGGGCGGTGACACCCAGCCCTGAACCATCAACTGTTCTCACAAGCGAGCAGAATCTCGTGTCGGAGCCGAACGGCTGGTTGCAGACCGCTGGACTGCACTCGGTGGGTGAGCAGCAGGATCGAACCGCGGCGAAATTGCCTGCTGCCGAAACCGGTCAGGAACACAGGAATTGGCTTGGCCCCAGGTGGCTTCTGCTTGGAGCAGTGTCTTTGCTCGTACTGATCGCTGTCACAGCGTACATCCTCGCCCGGAACAGATCGGCTCATGCGAAAGCTCCCAAAATCACTTCCCTCGCGGTACTGCCCCTGAAAAACCTTTCCGGCGATCCCGCACAGGAGTACTTTGCCGACGGCATGACTGAGGAGGTTATCGGACGCCTGTCCATGATCCGTGGGCTCCGCGTCATCTCCCGCACATCGGTGATGCAATTCAAGGACACCAGGCTCCTGGCGCCAGAGATCGCAAGAAAGCTAGGGGTGGATGCCCTCGTGGAAGGATCTGTGATACGAGAAGGTGACCGGATTCGTGTTCACGCGCAGTTGATTCGTGCATCAACCGACGAGCACTTCTGGTCCGAGTCCTACGACCGAGAACTCGGTGACGCCCTTACCTTGGAAAGCGACGTAGCACAATCCATCGCCCGAAAAGTGGAGGTTTCTGTCACCGGCGAAGAGCGCGCCAGGCTTGTCACCGCCCGTTTTATTTCGCCGGAGGTATATGAGAGCTATCTGAAGGGTCTCGCCGCCAAGGGCAACAGCAGGGCTGAGGTCGAAAAACAGATTGCCTGGTTCGACGAGGCGATCACGAAGGACCCGGCATTTGCGCAAGCTTACGTCGGCCTCGCATCCGCGTACGGGGCACTTGGCACAGTTTTCGTGGGCGCTCCCCCGAGTGAAACGCGTCCAAAGGTGATCAACGCGGCTCGAAAGGCGCTGGAGCTAGATCCTGATCTCGCCGACGCGCATGTCCTGCTGGCCGACATGTATATGAGACAGTGGAAGTGGGCCGAGGCCGAGGCAGAATACAGGCGCGCCCTCGATTTGAATCCGAACGACGCTGCTGCGCACGACGGATTTTCTGACTGGCTGTTGTGCCATGGACGTACGGAGGAGGCGCTGGCGTGGGCCCACCGCGCCCGCGATCTTGACCCTCTCGGAACTTCCGGCCATACCATTGCGTGGACTCTGTTCAATGCACACCGCTATGACGAGGCAATACGGGAGTTCCGAGATGTTCTGACGGTAAGACCGAACGACAGACTCCCCCTCTGGCCTCTTGGATGGGCGCTCATTGGCAACCATCAAGCCGAAAAGGCAATCCCGGAGTTAGAGGAGGCAGTTTCTGTTACGAATAGGAGCCCAGGAGTTGTCAGTGCACTGATCTGGGCGTATGCCCACGCCGGGCGACGAGCAGATGCACTCCAGCTCCTGGGAGAACTGAAAAAACGCCAGCAGACTGGCTACGTTCCTGCCGGTGCCTTTGTGCATGCTTATTTGGGGCTCGGCGACAACGATGAGGCATTTACGTGGTTTGAGCGGGCCTATGAGGAACAGTCCAATATTCTGATATACATCAAGGTCTTCCCGTTGTACGACCCTCTGCGCGGCGACCCGCGCTTTCAGGATTTGGTGCGCCGCGTTGGGTTGAAGTGACCTTGGCGCATAGCCGGAAATTGTAATGCTATTACCCTTAAGTATTCGATGGTAATTAGTTCTGATATCGGCTTCTGTTTGCTAATTGTTCTTTTACTTGGCCGTGAAACCAGCTATACGGAAGTTGACTTTGGACCTCTCGCAAAGTCGCATTTTCGCCAACTTCGCTACGCCTAAGCATCCCAAGACCGGAGAAAGGTCAGCGGTACGACATGCGTGTTGGGAACAGTGGTTTCCGCATATCGTTCGGGATGACCTACCAAGAGTCATCGCCGACCCGCAAGAATCTTACCCCGACGGACTATCTGTCAACAATCGCAGCATTGACAGGTATCGACTGCGTGGGACTGGCAGTAACTTCCTGGATATAAATTGAAGCCTTTGAGCGTCGATGAGACGTCCGGCTAGGTCGAGTCGCTCTTGGTCGGCCTCTTTGGGTTGGGCATGTCGAAATTACTCCTACCATGCTAAGGAGAGCAACGAAAGCAACACTCAGACGAAGACACGGGGCAGCTTGTTCATCGCTCCTCCTCCTATTGAACAGTGAGAGTTACTGTGCTGCTGTTCACCACATTTCCGCTAGTGGCTGTGATAGTGATTGTGTAGGTCTGCTGGGGCTGGTTGAAGTAACCTCCCGCTCCGCAGCCTGAGATTGCTCCGAAGGAAGTCAAGCCAAGCAGCAGGCACAGCAACAGCCGTGGTGGCCTCGCTCGGGTTCGCCTCAAAAATGCAAGAGGCAATAGCAATACTGCAAGTGCGAAGGGCGTCTTCGAGACGCGGCGCAACGCTGCAGTTTGTTTAGGCAAGCTAACGGTGAAGATGGAAGTTGCTCCAGCGGAGCCGGGAGTCAGGGCGGTGGGTGCGAAGGCGTAGCTTGAGCCAGGGGGCAGATTCGTCGCCGTGAGTGTGACCACATTGCTGAATGCCCCGTTCACGGGGGTGACGGTGATGCTGTAGCTCGCCGACGCTCCCGGGGGAATCAACTGCGGTCCTGTAGTTGAGGCAACGGTGAAGGTAGGAGAAAGGGCGCCTACAGTCTGTACTACCTGAGAGACAGCAGTTGAAGTGGCGCCATTATAGCTGCCGTCACCGCTATACACCGCCGTGATCGAATGGGTTCCCACTAGCAACGTCGATGTCGAGAAGCTCGCCGTGCCACTGGACACGGTCCCGGTGCCCAACGCCGTTGTTCCGTCAAGAAACTGCACCGTGCCTGTCGCTCCCGCAGGTACCGTCGCGGTGAAGGTTACAGAACTGCCCGATGGTACTGGGTTGCGCGACGATGTTACAGTCACGGTCGTTGCAGTTTTGTTCACTGCCTGCGAGAGCGCCGGAGAAGTCACACCGTTGTAGTTCCCATCACCGCTATACGCCGCCGTGATCGAGTGCGTTCCTACCGATAGCGTTGAGGTCGAGAAACTCGCCGTACCGTCGGACACTGTCGCGGTGCCTAGCACCGTTGTTCCATCCATGAAGGTCACTGTCCCGGTGGCGCCTGCAGAGAGGGTCGCGGTGAAAGTCACTAATGCCGCAGGCGCCGCTGGATTTTGCGACGAGGCCGTCGTCACTGAGGGAGTTCCCTTGCTCACTGTCAGCGTGCCGTTCACGAAAGCGATCGAGTAGTTGGTCGAATTCAAACCTCCAGTAATCGATATCGGATAAATTCCCACCGGCGAGGTCACTGTCGCGGTCGTCGAATAGACCGGCACGCCGGTCACTGCTGTCGAATATGTGTCGCCGTTGACTAGTGTCCCCGTCACGATATAGCTGAACGCCGGGTTACCCTGCCCGTATTGGCGGTTTGCGTTCGTTACCGTAACTGTAAGCGCCGCTCCACCGTCCAGACCAGTTCTCGGTGTGACGATTGCGGTCACAGGTGAACTCGTACTTGCCGCGTAGTTCGCGTCGCCCTGATAGGAGGTCGTGATGATTTTTGTGCCCACACTCTGTGTAGAGCCCGTGAACGTCGCTGTCCCGCCAGAGACTGTAGCGGTACCCACCACCGTCGAACCGTTGGAGAAGACCACGGTTCCGGTTGCGTTAGTCGGAGCGACCGTTGCCGTGAGGGTGGCGGGATCGCCGTACTGCGAGGTCACGCTCTTGGTCTGTCCTGTTGTTGTGGTGGGGGTCATGATCGCCAGCGCTGTTGTTGTGGTGGCGGTCACGATCGTCAGGGTTGCAGGAACAGTGGTTAGCGTATAGTTTTCGCTCACCAGACCGCTAACATTGATCGGGAAGGTCGAACCCGCCGGGGAGGTCGGAGTGTCCGTCGAAGTATAGATGGGAACTCCGGTCACCGCTGTTTCGTAGGAATCGCCGTTCACCAGCGTACCCGAAACGATATACGAAAACTCCGGATTCGCCGTCCCATACTCACGGCTCGCGCTTATTACCGTTACCGTCAGCGCAGGGCCTCCACCCGCAGCCGTCTTCTGTGCCACTGTCAGAGTCGCTGTCCCGCTCATACTGATCGCATAAGTCGCGTCACCGTTATAGGTCGCCGTGATCGTATGCGTGCCAGCGTTCAGTGTCGTCGTGCTCAGAGTCGCAATCCCGCCGGTTACCGTGCCCTGGCCCAGATACACCGAACCATCGTAGAAACTCGCCGTACCCGTTGCGCCTAATGTGACCGCCGCCGTCAGCGTAACCGGATCGCCGTACTGTGACGAGTTCGGAGAGGCTGCCAAGGTCGTCGTCGTCGAGGTCGGCACCACCGTCAAAGTTCCGGGAACAAAGGCAAGCACATAGTCTTGGCTCGTAAGTCCCGACACCGTAATCTCAAAGGTGCCAGCCGTCGTTCCGGCGGTCGTTGAGTAAGTCGGCGTGCCCGTGACGGCGGTGGCATAGGTATCACCGTTGACCAACTCGCCCGCAACCGTGTGACTGAATGGCGGGTTATCCTGTGTCGTCGTCCGCGATGCATCGTTGACCGTCACGATCAACGCAGCTCCCCCGCCAGCGCTCGTCCGTTGCGTCACCATCAGAGTCACCGGGTTGCTTGAGCTCGCAGGAAAACTCACGTCCCCGTTATAGGTTGCGCTGATCGTATGCGTGCCCGCGTGCAATGTGCTCACTGGAAACACCGCCGAAACACTGCTATTCAGCGATGCCGTGCCCAGCAGGGTAGTGCCTTCGTAGAAGCTGACCGTGCCCGTTGCTCCAGACGGAGGCCCCACTATTGCCGTCAGAACCGCAGGTTCTCCATACATCACCGGGGTTGGGTTTACACTCAGCGTCGTTGATGCACCGGTCACCCGTGTGACTGTTAACGTGCCGTTGATGAAGGCAAAGATGTAATTGCTGTTTGTGGCGAGTGTTCCCAGAGCCGCAGTGATGGGATATCTTCCTGCAGGGGAGACCATCGTTGCAGTCGTCGTCAGGCTTGGTAAACCCGTAACCACCGAGGCCTGAGTGTCGCCGTTCGCGAATCCGGTGATCGTGCTGGTAAAGGTAGGGTCAGCCGTTCCATAAGAACGGCTGGCGTCATTTGCCGTCACCACCAGCGTTGCCGCGTTTACCACAAGGGTGACACTTCTGGTCGCAGTCGTGTAGTTGCTTGTGTCGGTCGGCGTAAAGGTGACATTCAGGGGCTGTGGTCCTGCGTCCAGCACCACTCCCGTGGCCGGATTGTACGCAAAGGTTCCGGGTACGTTTGCTGTCGCGTTGAGTTGGGTGGCGCTCAACGCTGTTCCATAAGTGATCGCTGCAGGATTCGCCCACGTAATCACAGGGGCCGCCTTTGATACCACGAAAGGTAGGGCTGGCGAAGTACTTGCCACGAAATTCGCGTCGCCGGCGTAGCTGGCCATCAGGTTGTTGGTGCCCCCGGAAAGACTTGTAGTATTCAGCGTCGCGACGCCGGAGGTTACGGTTCCTGTACCGATCTGCGCACCATTACTGAGGAACGTCACCTGCCCCGTCGGAGTAAGGGAGCCCACTGGAAACGAAGGTATCGAACTTAGCGTTGCCGTCAGCGCCACCTGCTGCCCAAAGGTGCTTGTCGTTGGACTCGTCGTTAGCGCGAGCGTTGTCGCTACCTGAGTCGCCGACAGCTGAATCGTTGTCGAGGTGCTGCTGCTGAAGTCCGTGTCGCCGGAATAACTCGCATTGACGTCGTGCGTCCCACTGCCAACAATGTTCACCCTAGTCAACTGAGCTGTTGCCGTCTGCGTTGACTGGTTCAGGAGAATGCTCACATTATTACCACCGTAATTCGTCACCGCCAGGTCCGCGGTGCCATCCCCATTGAAGTCACCTATCGCAACACCCAAGGGTGTATTACCCACCGTGACCGGTGACTCGGAAGCATTCGTGAATCCGCCACTCCCGTTCCCCAGCAGAATGGTTACAGTATTATCAGTCTCATTCGTCACCGCCAGGTCGGCGATGCCTTCCCCATTGAAGTCTCCAATCGCAACGCTATAGGGACTTTTACCAACCGCGACCGGTGACCCGGAAGCAGGCGTGAATCCGCCACTGCCGTCTCCCA